>Ga0065711_1004873_pt1 | contig 35059 bp, 35 predicted proteins | sample Hoacrofraction12_FD_59098 | JGI IMG/M metagenome (GOLD analysis project Ga0065711, IMG submission 59098) | Hoatzin crop microbial communities from Cojedes, Venezuela - Epithelial fraction 12 v2 (version 2) | ecosystem: Host-associated > Birds > Digestive system > Esophagus > Crop | place... | reverse complement strand
GGCGGGTCTGGAATATCTCCAGAGAAGGAGACTCCACAGCCTCCCTGGGCAGCCTGGGCCAGGGCTCCGTCACCCTCAGAGGGAAGAAGTTCTTCCTCGTGTTCAGACAGGAACAGTCCAGGCCCTGCAATGATGCCGCGGCGGCTGAGATTTCCGTCTCTTGGCTCTCCAGGTTGCATTGCCATTCTCAGGGTTCCCTAGCTCAAAGCTTGCCTGGTGGAGCAGGTCTCGCTCCACATTGAGGGTGACAGAGGACAGGACTGGAGGGGACTTTGGGAAGTGGCTTAGCCCTCCGGCTCGAAGGCAGGATGAGCTCATTCCCAACATTTGACCCTTGCAACCTTGACAAAGGTACCAGCTCCATGGCCTCCCCACATTATCTATGGGATATCTAAGTCTCTGCCTCTGAAAGAGAGAGAGAAAGAGATGGGCCAGTGCAAGCGAAGCCTCTGAGCCCAGCTTTTCCCCGTATCTCACTGATAACTGGTTGATTACCTTCCTTTGTACCCTCTTTGCCTCTTGCTGTGCTGTTTCAGACAGAATAAACCTAGCAATAATGAACCGTCATCAAACTGGCAATTGCTTCCTGCCCAGCTTACGTTAGCAGAGAAAGAGAAAGCAAATGATGATTAGTCGTATGCCTGCACTCAAAGATAAAACCCCCGAGCAGAAGCCATCTGCTGAGGCATAAAATAATAATTCTGGCGCTAGCCTTGTCTGAGTGCAATGCCATCAACTCGCACCGAAACACAACGTAACGCAGGCCTGATGCTGAGTTCTAGCAGGTGGCCCATAACCCTGTAATAAACTCCCTGACATTATTGATTTTTCCCCCCAAACTGAGCCCTTTTGTCTAACTACATTAACTTCTGCTTACTGAGCATCTGCGCGTGAGGCAGAACGCCCATAAACCGCGGCTCATTTCGGGGAGCAGTTGCTGTGCTGGGTCTGCCCGCGGTTCCCTGAGCCTGTCCGCGCGTGCTGTGAGCTGCTCAGATGGGTTATTTCAGAAGTCAAACCCAGCATTTGTTACTTGTGGGCGCTTACGGGGAGCCCTGACAAAAATCTTAACTAAAGGGAAACTGAAATGTGCTGCCACTGCTAATTATGCACATGAACAGCCCCGAAAACAGGACCCAGGCGCGGTGTGACCATCGCATACCTCCAGCCGCTGGAACGTCGTTACTTTCTAAATGAGGCAGAGGGGTTTTTTAAAGTACTTTTCTGTTCAGGCATACATTTTCATCTGTGCATGGACAAGGAGCCGCCTAAGGAGCGTGGGTGAGGATGGTGGGGCTGAAGAAGAGCATGTCCTTGGGGCTGCCGGCGTGAGCAGGGTCCCTGCAGGCAGGGCAGGTTTCGGTGCCCTGTTTGGAGGACGGGGCTGGTCGCTGGCGTTAGTACCAGGTCCTGCTGCGCCCGGCTGCCCTGCGTGGAGGAAGAGGGAGGTCTCAAGGACCAGAGTCTTTCCTTGAAGCTAAGCTTAAAGGCAGAAGAGGTCCTACCTGCAGCCCCCCGGCTTGCCTCTTCTCATCCATTGCCCCCCAGCACAGACGAGTGCCCGCTCCAGCTGTGAGCCCTCCCTCAGGGCTCCCGGTGCCGCAGCCAGCCAGATACCACCCGGCAGCGATGAATCAGGGCCGTGCCTGGAGACGGGGTGGTTTGTGTTTGTGTTGGCAAACCTGGCTGCGAGTGGCGGCGGGCCCAGACTGCACGAGAGGCCGAATCTGGAAGGGCCCCTTTGCCGAGGCAGAGATCAATGGGAGATGGGAGGTTTGGCGTCGCAGGGTGACGGGTCCTGCCAAGAGCCCTTCCACAATAAAACCAGCAAATCAATCCGCCATCCGCTGAGTAACTCCAGATGAGGATTGCTCCTTTTGCCTAATAAATAAAACAGTTTGCTGCTCCTTTAACGGTGGTTTAAGAAAAAAACCAACACAACTACACTTTCCTGTGCGTTGGGGAATCCCGTTTCCCTCCTCGATTAGAAGGGGTCACGCCAAACACTGGGTCCACACTTGGTGCAGCAGAGAGGGGCAGGGACATCCCAGAGGAGCTTGGCAAGAGTAAGAAAAAGGGCAAAGAAATTATAATTTACAAAAATCATCAACAGTTAAGCCAATTCTAGATCCACAGCCCTAACCAGAACCCTGGCCATCCTAGGAGGGCTTTTCAGGACTGTGGTGTGGCATCGGACGGGCATTGGTGGAGCGCAGGCTGGTCAGAGACCGCGTGTCCCCGCTGCCGGGGGCAGATCTGGGATGCTGCTGTGTGCTGTCAGGGCTCGGGTTTGTCCAGCTGAGATCCAGAGGAAGCTCCCCCAGCTCCCCATCCAACAGACTCAGATCAACGCCTCGATCCGAAGGAGGGACTTTGGGGGAGCAGTGGGGTTTCTTCTAAGGCTTGAACTCCTTTGGGAAGATCTTCATCACATCGGTATGTGATATGAATAAGAGAAGTTAAGCCGTAAATTCGGCGTTCGTAATAGATTTGTTCATAAAAATGGAGAAGAAGGATCATTTTATTATATTAAAGAAAAAAATGCATGGGGCTTTATACACAGGAAAGAACAGAAAAACTGTGCCCAGGGACCTTGACAAAGACCCTGATTCACAGCCGGCGTTAGCTGGTGTTTTTCTGGAGTACCCAGTCAGATCCGTTGAGGTCAGTGGAGTTAAACTAATTTAAACCAGGCGAGAAAACAGCCCTCAGTGAAACCCAAGAGATACTGAGTGCATTGGGCTTGGCTGTCCATGCTGGGACAACCAGGGTCCCCGCTGTCCCCTAGCCAAGCCGGGGCAGCGTGCGTTGTGGTGTCCCCTCCTGGGTGTGCTCCTCAGGTTGGGTGACGGCGTGTCTGGGATGTTCAGGCAGGGACGGGGCAGCTCTCGAGCGTTATTCAGAGTCCTCACTGCCTCCTCTGACCTCGGGAGCTGCCCGCATTCATGGGGAGATTTATGGTGCTGTTTTCCTCTCTCTCCCGGCTGTGTTCAAGTGGGTAAGGGACTGATCCTGCATGGAGCTGAGCACTCCCTGTTTCTGGAGCAATGGGAGGCAGAAGGGCACAGTGTCTGTCTGGATTCCATTGGATTAGGCCAGGATTTGATTCCCTAAGAGGCTTCCTATGCAAAAGTTTTGCTGAAAGCGTGATTTCTGAGTTAACACAGGTTTCCCGTGCCTCACTTGTGATGTTAGCACAGTGACCGAACAAAACCGTCATTGTCATTAATGAGAACTGCTTTGCCCTTTTTCCCAAGCTCCTATGGGATGTCCTCGCTCCTCTCTGCTGTGCCAAGCACTAGCCCGACGTTTAGGGTGCCCGTACATCAAACCCAGCCATTCAGGTGGCCTTTCCTTGAGCCACCCCATTGACCTCCAATAGCGACGCAATTAAATCAGCTGAGTTGCAGGTCCCATGCAACTGCTCCTTCAGCTGGGCTCAGTAACCTGTCGCTTCTTGAGCTCCACCGTCCTGGCCATCATGCACTGAACATGACACCTGGGAGCTGACCGCAGAAAGCTGTGGTGGGACTTACCTGTCCCTGGAGAACATCCCTCTGGATGGAGGAGGACATAGCGAAGCAGAAGGTGGCTCCATCTGTCTGACGCAAACCAGCGTCTGATTCTTCAGAGCCCCACTTTGCTCCCCCGCAGCTGAAATGTGCCACTGGGCAAGGCATCCTTGGTCTAGGAAAAGGAAAAAAAAAAAGATAGTGTTATTTTTTCCTCCTTGGAAGGGAGTCCCACCTAAGGTGGGTCCACACTGGTGGGTATCTCACGCCACATGGCCAAAACTTGCAGGGAAATGGCTTCCTGGCACCAGGAGAGGAGATGGAGGCTGCAAGAGCAGCATGGACCCACCACCTCTGGCTCAGCGGGTAAGGGGGTAAAACAGCCCGGAAAGACTCAAGATGGCAGGGAAAAATGACATCCACGGCTACACGGTGGCAATGCCATGGACCGAGGGCAAAGTCCCCACACGTACAGCGGCTGTTGGGGTCTTCCCAGCAGCTCCTCCAGCGCCCAGGATACCCCCACTCTTCGAGACCCACATACATAGCTGGTTTCAAAGCTTATCTGTAGTCAGTTTTACAAAATAAAGTGTCTTTGTTTAGTCAACAGAACCACTAATACATGTGATTTTGTTGTTAATAGAGCTGTAAGAATTTTAAGTACCTCTTGGGAATGTGTCATTTTTGGTTGGCTTTTTTAGGCATCACAGGGTGCTGCGTTTGTCTTTGTAAACAAGTACTGAATAAAACATTTTGCGCACAGCCGCACTTTGTACAAGTGTCATGCAGGTTTCTAAAGTTTCAGAGAGCATAAATCAACTGCAAACGGCTGCCTGGCGGTTGACTTCGCTCCTTATAAATAGCTAATTTGGACAACTTCTCTCCGCACGTCACATGAAATTCAAACACCGTGGAGGTCGTTAATGCGGTCACACAAATCAAAACAGCGAGAGCCTCCTTCGTGAGCCTGCGTTGCCACAGAAATGCCACGGCCGAGGGCAGATCGGCTCCAGGTGGCTCTCCCTTCCTTTCGGAGGCGATCCTCGGGGAACACCAGCAGGTCACTGCGCCCGGCTGCCGCGGCGCCCCATGGCCTGGGGCACTGCTGGCACGGTGGCCCAGTTCACTGCTGGGTGTACTGGTTGGCAGCCGTCATCGCTCGGGGAGAATTAGACCCAAACTCAGCCATGAAAAACAACCTCGGTTTAATAAACCCAATGGAAAAACTTTATACCAGAACAAGGTTTGGTCGTGCCTGGGTCTGTCGGCTTTGCACCGCCCGGCGCCGGGCGCGGGGCAGACGCACAGCCCTCCCTCCTCCCAGAGCCCAGCGCTGCTGGCCCGGCCCTGCCGAGCCCCACGTGGGATGCAAACCTACCTGGTCCACCCCGGAGGCTCCTGGCACCGGGCAGGATCCGTCCAAGCTGGCCCCGAGCTCAGCCCAAAGGCTCCGATCCTGGAGGGTGCTGAGCGACTCTGGCTTCTGCCGCTCGTCTCTGGGTTTTGGCACGTGTTCAGCACGAGCAGGATCAGCCCCGTGCTGTAATAAACAGGGAACGAGGAACTCGGCTTGACTGAATTGCCCCCCCGCCCCCCAATGCAAAAATGCTGTACATTCCTTTATGCAGGTTTCCATAGAGTTGAACTGCTACTGGTTTTTTGTTGTCGCTGTTAAAGGGGTCGGCAATGCACTGTACAATGGGACCTGGCTGTCGGGAAAAGTGCAGGAATTCGAGGACACTTTTAACGTCTTCTGGTGGGGTTGGAGGGCAGCATGAAAACCAGCGTCCTGGAAATCGCCCCACCGAAGGGCAGAAAAAAGCCCGGAGGCGCCCCGGGAGGAGTTATGAAGACACTGCTTTGTCGCTCCGAAGTTTAAAGAAGTTATTTCTTCCCTACTTCCTTTGTTAAAATATGATATTCCAGCTTTAATTGCTTCAATCCTATTACTCGTTCCTTTTAGCAAGCGATTGTGTAGCCCCTCGCCGTGGGGAAATCCCCTGCCGCGGGTCCCTGGTGTTCAGACAAGCCCTCTTTCAGCAGCAAATGCCATTCTTAGCGTAGGGAAGTACTTTAGGTCTAAAGGGGTTAAGAAGGCCTCCCTGCATTCAGAAACATGCAGGGGTCCCACCGTGCCAGTTCCAGCCTTTTAAACTCTTTCCAGCTTTTTTTTCTTGCAACAAATCTGTCTGACTGCCACCAGGACATAGGAAGCGTGTGCCTGTCAAAGAAATCAAGTTTACTTTTTCTGACTTGTTAACAGAGGCAGGGTATAAATAGAGCTAACTCTGCGCAGACTATGAGCATTTCTCTTAAAATAAGGGGGTAACTTCCTAGGACCTTGAATCCAATGAGGTCCAGACCAAACTGCACTCTCAACAGAGGCAGCAAAGGAGCTCGCTGAAGTTTTTACAGAAGTCAGGTGCGTTTGGGTTCCTCGCGAATTTAAGGCTTACCGAAAAACAAACCAAAACAAGCAAGCCCAAGCAAACAAGAACTACCTCCAGCTCGGTCACTGCCATCGCCCTGGAGAGGTTCTGAGATGTTGTTGGTGCTGCTCGCTCGGTGGATGTGGATCTTGCTGGGGAAGAGCAGTGTCCTCTTGCTTCTGGAGGTCTCTCTGAAGGGGAGAGCTCTACCTCCGATCCGCTATTCCCACGCCGGGATATGCCCCAATGACATGAACCCCAACCTGTGGGTAGACGCGCAGAGCACTTGCAAGAGGGAGTGCGAAGCCGATCTGGTGAGTGCCGCACGTTTTTCTCTCTCTGCGTGGCGGGCGGCGGGGTTGGGCGGTGGGCTCGTTCGCACCGCGGGCTCTTTCTGTTGCAGGACTGCGCGGGACCTGGTGCAGACAGCGCGTGCCTATTTAACTGACCCGGGACCTATCTAAAATAGAGAAGGTTTGATGAGTTACCAGTGAAGTGGGGAGGTGTGTGGCAGCTGTCACGCTGATATGGGCACAGCGCCCGCTCTGTTTGAGCACTTTCCTTGCTTTCTTGTCAAAAGAAACGTCCGAGTTTGATACTCCAGAACTCAGCACACCCTGGGGCCAGTCCCACAGTATTTTAGCAGTGTCACCATGCTCCTTGTTGTTGGTGGCCACCATCAATGCTTTGTATTCCTGGGAGGAACCCTGTAGGAAATGGTTTGATTTAACATGTAACTCATCAGCCTTTGCTGCGCTTGAAACACAAAGCGTGCTTGGAGTGCAGAACAGGGGCATGGTTAAAATGACCAGGCAGATGTTCTCTGTGATGCTCCCAGCTCAAAATGTGCTTAGCTTACAGCCCTAAAACTCATTTTTCAACCTGTCAGCACTGCCAGCTCAAGCTGGCATCTGAAAATACCTGCTTGTCCTGCCTCTTACCCCACCTCCAACGGCAAAGCTCCCGCAGCCCCGGCCAGGCTGACAGCAACATGTTCCGTGCTGAAAAAGTCACTGGGTTTACGTGCTGTAGCCAGGTTGTTTCTGCGATGCTGAAAGGAGCGGGGGGAAAATAAAGAGAGAAGGCGGCTGGCCATCAAGTAAACAAAGAGATTTGCTCCGATGGATGCCCTGTGTTCTGAATGAAGGTGCTGGCTGTACTTTTGCCCTTCCTGGATAAGCCTCCTCTATTTCAGCTACCAGGTGCGGCGATGAATATTGGAACACCTGCAAAAACCCAGCAGCAAGGGACGTTGTTTTAATAATTTACTGGTCAAAAACTGAAAGCCAGAAGCCACTGGCTAAAAATGCTCGCGTTTGCCTTGTGGCAGCCCGGAGTCCTGGGGCTTCGCATGGAGTGAGCGGGCTGCAGGCAGCCAAGGACTCTGCCACCGGCTTTGCTGAAGCCACGCTCCGGAACCTCAGCCGAAAACATTACCCATTCTGGTTTCTAACTTTGCTTCTGAAACCTAGTAATGTGCAGCTGGAAATGGGGAAAGAGTTATGTTGTTAGGTCATCTTTTTCCCAATAAGGAAAGGAGACTGGACTCAGGGGAAGCTATTTGGTTTGGTGGCTCAAAAAACATTTTGTTCTCACTTACAGAGATTGGATTTCAGGGGGGTTGTAGAGGTTTAGCGCCCGATGGAAGTGTGCCCTGTTGTGTACATGGTAGCAGTGCTCGTGGTCCCTGGAAGTAACCCATGACAACACAGCAGCTGTGATCACACATATCAAATACCTTTTCTGCACAGAAGATGAAAATTCTGCTAAAATTAACCACAATTTAGAGCTGACTGTAGCTGAGACAGGGTGTAATAAATCACTAGAAGAGCGATGCTGCATTTGAAAATAGGACTAAAATAGGACAGAGAAGCCATAATGAGCTGTTTTGGGTTTGTTTTTCTAAATACCATAGAAAAATTATTTTTGGAGCAAGAATTTCCTTATTTTTGAGATATTCTATTATTTCCTCTACAATGTGAACAATTACAAATCCTTGGCAGTTTCATCTCCAAAAGTAGGCTGTTAGTCTCAGGGAATTCAAATAATACTTTACATACTTCTGTGGAAAATAAGAAGGATTACTGCCTACAGCCATATGATAAGCCTTTCCATCCGCTCTTTTTTCTCAGGGCTTGTCCTCAGGCATTTCGGAGAGAGCAGGAGGGGGGTTGTTGGTTCGGTAGTCAAGCAGTCCATGTGACTCTAAGACAGACTTACAATGAGGTTAGGGTTTAAGAAATAGAAATACATTTTTCTTCTCTAGAGTGTTCCCTTGAAGCACTTCAGAAACCTCAATGTGTTTAGACACCTCTCAGGAGATGCTGGAGGGATGTTGCCACTCATTGCCAGTGGGAACACGGGGTTTCGGACCACCAATATCTGTGACAGACGTGGTTCCCCTGAGCTAGCACCTTGGAAGTTTCTGGGCTGTCTGCTTGCTGGGTCTCTAAAAAACTTTATTCTGTCCCCAGTCATGATTGGGTCATTTTCTTTCCCCACAGGAGTGCGAGACCTTTGAGAAGTGCTGCCCTAATGTCTGTGGAACGAAGAGTTGCGTGGCGGCTCGATACATGGACGTCAAGGGGAAAAAAGGGCCGGTGGGAATGCCCAAAGAGGCAACCTGTGACCGCTTCATGTGCATCCAGCAAGGCTCAGAGTGCGACATCTGGGACGGGCAACCTGTCTGCAAGTGCAAGGACAGGTGTGAGAAGGAGCCGAGCTTCACCTGTGCCTCCGACGGGCTCACCTACTACAACAAGTGCTACATGGATGCAGAAGCTTGCATCAAAGGCATTACACTGAACGTAGTCACCTGTAGGTACCATCTCACCTGGCCAAACACCAGCCCTATCCCACCAGAAACAACAGCTCGCCCTACTACTGCCTATTCTGAGACAACGGTCATTGATATCTTGCCGCCTGCTCTAGTGAACAACCCTGTCCATCAGTCCGTCTACGTGGGAGAGACCGTCAGCTTCCTCTGTGATGTTACAGGGAGACCCAAGCCAGAAATCACATGGGAGAAGCAGGTCGATGGGAAAGACAAAGTGATTATGAAGCCAAATCACGTCAGAGGGAACGTTGTGGTCACCAACATCGCCCAGCTGGTCATCTACAACACCCAGCTCCAAGATGCAGGCATCTACACCTGCACCGCCAAAAACAGCGGTGGCCTGCTCAGGGCTGATTTCCCTTTGTCAGTCATCAAAGGAGAACCCACATCCAAAGAAGCTTCCCAAAATAAAACACATTTTCCAACCGATGAGTGCCTGAAGCAACCAGACAGCGAAGACTGCGGGGAAGAGCAGACCAGGTGGTACTATGATGCAAAGAAAAACAACTGCTTTACTTTCATCTATGGGAACTGTAACAGCAACCTCAACCACTTTGAGACCTACGAGAACTGTATGTTAACGTGCATGAACGGCCCAATCAACATTTGCAACCTGCCAGCCCTGCAAGGTCACTGCAAAGCCTATGAGCCCAGATGGGCCTATAACAGCTTGACAAAGCAGTGCCAGTCCTTCATCTATGGCGGGTGCGGCGGCAACGAGAACAACTTTGAGAGCCGGGAGGCCTGCGAAGAGATGTGCCCCTTCCCGAAGAACACGCACTGCAAAGCTTGCAAACCACGCCAGAAGCTGGTGACAAGCTTCTGCAAAAGCGACTTTGTTATCCTGGGCCGTATAACAGAGCTGACCGAAGACCAAGACTCGGGACATGCCCTGGTGACAGTGGAGGAGATTCTCAAAGATGAAAAAATGGGATTAAAATTCCTGGGGAAGGAACCACTAGAAATCACGCTTTTGAACATGGACTGGAGCTGCCCATGTCCCAACATGACCACGGTGGATGGCCAGCTCATCATCATGGGAGATGTCCACAACGGCATGGCTGTCCTACAGCCAGACAGCTTTGTGGGGTCCTCCAGCATCCGACGTGTGCGGAAGCTCCGCGAAGTCATCCACAAGAAAACCTGTGAGCTCTTGAAAGAGTTCCTAGGATTGCATTAACCTCCCTCGCACGTGTCAGCCTTCCAGACCCGTGTGTTACGTAGGGCTAACCAGCGCTAGGCTAGTGCACGAACTAAACCAGCTGTTTGAAGATACGCCGTAGGAATTATGCAGAACCCTTATTTTAATCCATTAATGATGCTTAGCAACAATGTAGTGTGGTCTTTGGCAAGCACGTAAAACAGCAGCAGAAGGCTATTAATCTCGCATTGAAATCGATTCGTCCGTATAGCAGTGCCATTTAACTAGATGACTCACTGCAGTAATTATACAATTTTTATGTAGCTTCCATCATAAGTGACGGAATTCGTAGCATTTGTTTAGCTAATTGGTACACAGCTAAGTAATATATAATGTCAACTTAATCCCTCTCATTTACAGTATGGAAATGTTATGGTAAGTCATTCTAAGTAAGTCACACTCTTGTCTCCTCATAGCAGCACTAATATTTCAAGAGAAAAGCCTGTAAATTATTGTCTATTTTACAACAGTGCACATTTAACCAATATATGCATTATGAATTTGTGTCTTTTAGTTGAAATTTTCTTAGCTGTTTTCTTTGGATTGTACTGCATTTTTAAAGGACAGCTACTACCTATCTTGCAATCCTTACTTGAGAAACAACTCCCTTGATCCTATGCCCAGGACAACAGGTCCCTGTACGAGCTCAAGGCGCAGCCTCACCCCCAAACGCCGTTTCTGTCTGCAGAAGAAGGGCAGCAAACCCCCTCCCTGCATCGCGCTTCCCTGGGTCTGTTCCAGTCGGTGGATGGTCTGTCGCAACCAGCCCGAGGCAGGACGAAGCACTGCGCTGCCAGCTGCCTTGCTTCTGGAAATCCTTTAGAGCTGAGCATCTGCAGCAATGCCTTGCTTGTTTTCACTAGGAATCCTGCTTTTTACAGGTGAGAGAGTAAAGTAAGAGGAGTCAGAACAAAATTCAAACTAGAAAAGCGCAGCACGCAGCCTGCAGCCTGTGTTTCGCAGTCACAAAGCTGCTGAAACCAAGCAGCAGAGACACAGACACGCAGAGTGGATGCTCTTTAAAGGCATTTATCAGTGTCACCCTTTTAGATCCCTCTTTCAAACCACGGAATACATTTTCCTCCAGGCCACTGTATATAAGCATATGAATAAATACGCAAAGAAAGACAGCCCGGGCTGTGGGTGTGAGCGCGTGCGTACACATAGGATCGAGCATTTTAACATTTCTCTGTCCAAAAATGTAACGTTTGCCTATGCAAAAATCCTTCAATAAAGAAAAGGCTGATCCTGGACAAATCCTGCCTCCACTGAGGTCATTGCAGGGACGCGGGGCGAGCGTGGCACGGCGAGCCTGGTCATTGCACCTTGTTCGGGGGTCACTGGGCGAGTGACCACGGCCGTGCCCAGGGCTTTCTGCCGTGCACAAAAGGGCGGCTCAAGGCTGGGTACGATCAGGGCTGGGGGAAGGAGGTCAGACAGGCAGATGCTGGGCTTCAGCGCGACGTGCAGGGCTCTGACCCCCCGAAGCCTGCGCACGTGGAGTGTTTTGCTGTTGCGGGGAGGAGGAGTAACAGTGAGGGCAACAACGCTGCATGCGGGGCCAGCTGTGGTGGCCGGGAAGGTTTTCCACGCCCTGCACCAGCAGCCGAGCCATGGGCAGAGACCACAGCGTGATGGAAAACCGGGCTGCTCTCCCAGTGGTCTGGGCTTGGGTTATGCCTGAAATGCTCTGGTAACAGGAACGGAGCTGAATCTCCATTTATCTGTATAATTTCAGAAGAAGCTGAGTGGGAGGGAGAGGAGCCTGGGCCAGACTTGCTGGCCAAGAAAACACCTGCTTGGGTTTTTGTTGCACACTTCCTAAGTGTAGGTGAGAAAAACTCCACTGAAAGGAGTAAAATTATGTATGTTCTTGTCAAGACTGTTTTCTGGAGCGAGGAGATGCCGGCCCCGCTGCCCTCCTCTGCCAGAGCATCCCTGGCTGTGGCAAGCGCCACTGTTTCGATGGCTCATCTGCCAGTTTTCGAGCAAGCCATAGGAAGTGGCATGTTCTTGCCACGCTTTCTGACATCAAGGCATCGGAGGATAAAAGTTTAATAAAGACTGGCTTTATGTGGCTCTTTTTTTTTTTTTCCCAAAAGCTAAAGGATTTTGCAACTGTGGGTGTGTTGGAGTGACTCGGGAGACGTGTACCCGGTTGTTCCAGAAGAGCTGGGATGCAAACGTAGCTGAGAGCAAACAGCACACGATTCATTGCTTTTCCAGCCAGCACGTTACAGTGCTTAAGCCCGGGGTCTCAAACGCAGTCTTGACTTCTGCTCCCAGTTAAACCCCCGGGAATAAAGCCTGCACTTAAAGCGAAGCGAGCGGGCAGGTGACCCGCTGCGCTGCGACCCAGGGTTGTGCCAGACGTAGCGTGTCTGCCAGCCCCCTCGGGCACGCAGTCCTGGTGTGCGAGGGCTTGCTCGCACGGGGGGTCCCGGGGGACCTTCGGGGTCGGTTTTCCAGCGCAGTGCAGTGGGAGCGGACACGGAACAGGCCAGCCCAGCTCCCAGACACAGCACGGCCACGCTCAGGCACCTCCTGCCCAAACCTATGGAGCTGGGCTGCTTCCGAGCCCTGCGGCATCCGCGGGACGGCTCTGCGGGACGCAGGGGCGAGCAGCCACCCCCACCGACCCCCCACGCTGCTGGGGTCAGGCTGATCCCCTTGGCTCCCGCGGTGCCATGCAGGCTGGGACCGGCTGGGTGTCAGCAAGCAGCCCCGCCGTGCCAGGTCACCCAGAGAAGACAAATCTTGGAGGCGACCAGCCCCGATGGGTGACCCCCGGGGCACCGAGACCTGCGCTGCGCCGAAGCACCGCGGCTGCCCCGAGGCGGAAGGAGCCGTGCCATGGGCATCCCCTCGCCGGGGAAACCCAGCCCTGGCCACCCTGGGAGCACCACACCGCGCACTGCCCATGGCACGGCACTGACCCTAACCCCGAGCCTCTCCACCTTCTGACCTTCAAGAATTCAGCTCCCCACTCCAAGCTAGCATTTTAGTTCAGCCTCTTATTAAACCCTTAAGAAGCCTAAAATTCAAGCCTGACCAGTCCGCCAGCCTGAGGAAAGCCTACGTACAAGGGCCCGGCGCCGAAGGATGTCGTTAAAGCCTTCGCAAGGCTAACAGGCGCTTGGCGCGGCTCCTGATCAGAAAATCCCTTTGGTGTTGCTCATGTGCTCCGTTTCCTTCCTGCTTTCTGGGGTGCATCTCCGCAGGTTGTCAGAAAGCTGGAAGGGAATGCCAATATTTATAGCCTGTATTAAACATATGAGAGAGAGAAAGGGAAAAGCCTGCTTGATTCCTCTCCTCCCACGACATCGGGCTGGGAAGGAACACGAGTGCCTGTCTGAGGCTCCAGGGAAGAGCTGGAGGAAGGATGCCACCTCCATCACCACACGGCCACGGCCGTCGGCCACTGTCAAAGCTTTCCTCCGCCTGCAGACAGCGGGGACGCAGCACTTCCCGCAGGCAGCGGCCCGGGAAGCAGCAAGGGAGCAGACCCACGTCAGCAGGAGCTCCCCAGGGCTCAGGGATGGAGGACACGGACTCTTGCGGGGCGGCTGGAGGCAGAGCCGCTGGCACCAGCACAGCGTGCCCGCCTCCCAGTCTGGAGCGCAGGCGAGAAGCGCAACGCGTGCACCTGCAAACCCTGCAGCTAGCGCTCCGTGGAGACCATCCAGCATACGGACCCGAACATGAGTCACAGGTTATGGTGCGAGCCGTCTGTGCTCTGTTAACGGGGACAAAATATCGGCAGAAAAGTGACGGCGTGCAGCTCCTGCGCGGGGCCCGTCCGGGTTACGTATAGGGCCCGAGGCATGGTGCAGCCGGCAGCGCAGGGCACGAGGGCCCCGTGTCAGCACGCACGGAGAGATGGCTGGAGGATTACTCAGAGATAGGATCCTGCATCACCGCAAAGCCCGGAGCAGCTGAGGTCAAAGGAAAGAGGAAATTGAGTGCGCTCTCATTGCCGAGGCTTGGGATGAGGTCAGGCAGAAGCTTTGTGGGCAACCAGCTCCCGAACTCGGAGCAAGCAGAGATGATGACGCCATTGGAATATGATTCAGACAGCAAAGGTATTTAAGAGCTTGGTTCCCAGTTGTTTCCAAGGGAATTAGGGACCCCTGCGAGAATTGTCGACTGGTCATGGGTCGGGGTTCCCGAGGGAGGTGGCAGTGATGAAGGTCGTGCAAGGCTCCAGCCAGCACCTGATGACTGCCTGCAAGGAGGAGGAGTAACTCAGCTGGCACCAAATTAGCACCTTGCACCACGAGACCTGCTTGCTCCACCCGCAGCACCTTGCGCCCTGCTTTGCTGGAAGCTGCGCGATGTGCACGTGCGGTGAAGTTCTCCGTGCAGATAATTACCGGGAAAAGATCAGGGCCAGGCTGGGTATCTACCCCAGGGCTGGATGGAGCCAGGTTTCCGAAGGCACAGCTGCGAAAATGTCACCCTGAGCCAGAACCTCAAGTTTAGAGCCTGTGTTTTTATACCAAATATTTAGCGTTTTCCCCTTCGCTGGCTCTGGCTACTGATTGACTACAAGTGACCTCCAGCTGCCTTATTGATTTACAGCGGCTGTCAAAGGACAAAAATGAACCCCGCGTCCAGGATCTGAGAAATACTCTGAATGGAGGTTGCACAACTGAATAAATGTTCTGCCAGCTCTTTAAATCTTGAAAAAGAAGAAAGAAAAAAAAAAAAAAGGCCTGCTCGAGCTCCTGATCTACAATGCAAACACCAGTGTGATACGAAGAGAACGCTGCAGCACTAGTGGACATATCTGTTAGCCAGAAAAGCAGCACAGCTTGTTTAATTCACAGCTATTTCTGGCTGGGCAAATGATGTGACATGCGGGCCTGAGAGTTTAGAAAGCGAACTGAAGGCCTTCCAAAGGCTGCTCTGTGGTTCAGGTTTCAGTCAGGGAACGCTCCCGTTTCGGCGTTTTACCCTGTCACAGCCTTCCTTCCCGGCCAGCCCTCCGCTGCGTGCCCGCGCGGCCGCGGAACCGCGCGCCCGGCCGGCACGGTTCGGAGCATCTCCTCCACACCTCGGGCTCGCTGGTGGACACGGACACGGACACGGACACGGGCCCGCACGCGCGGCAGAACCCGTGGCCACGGCAGCTCTGCCAGCGGCACTGAGAGCAAAGCCCAGGGAGATGCGTGCCTGCGTTTCAGGGTTATGGGCAGTCTGGGGTGAGGACGAGCCCCCTCCAGACCCCACTCTGGGGCTGCTGGTACGATCCCCCGGGGCGTGAGACACTGACCGGTGCTCACAGGGCGGGAAGGGCCGTGGGGCTCGTCCCACCCGGCGATTCCCACCCCCTCTCCTTTGTCCCAGCGATGGCCAGAAATGCGGGAGGAATGGGGACGGCTGGAGAAAAGAGAACGAGGAAAAGATTCATCTAGAGAGAAGAGGGGGAGCATTTTTTTTTTGCCCTAAACTGGCACGACAACATGGTAGATAGACTGGATGGACTGGCATTAAAAGGAACTCCGCGTGAGGGGTTTGTGCCCGCTCTTCCTCCTTCGCTCCGCTCCTAACACACCCAGACTAGGGCGGCATTGCAACACGTGTGAAGGACATTACTTCCTCTGCTGCTTGAACCACACAGAAAAACAACAGTAACAGATCTCCAGGATCAGATGGTGCTCACCCAAGGGTAAAAGTACGCACAGGAGGAATTGCTTAACCATTAACTGCAGTGGATAACCTTTGCTTCAGTCTGCGGCAGGACCGGGGGATGGACGGTGGCAAACACGGGGCTGATTTTAGAAAAGGGTTGCTGGAGGCTGGGGGTGAGAACTCAGCAAGCCTGGCAGAAACTGTAACAGGGGATAAAACTCACAGCTGAATGATAAATAGGATGTAAAGAGGAAGAGTCTGTGGCCTTCAACAGAGGGAAGTGATGCTCTGTAAGACTTGACTTTCTTTGAAGCAATCACGAGGACAGAGATGGTCCAGCTGATAGAGTTGGCTTGGATCAAGGCCTCAGAGCAACTTCCTTGCCCAAGGCTTTTGAAGACTCTTAGCTGTCAGAGGACAGGCGCTCTCCCCAGCCAACAACCAACTGGAACATCGGAAAGAAAGGGCTCGGCGACCGGCAGCGCTCCCGTGAACAAGCACCAGAACCTAGAGACAGCTCGAGAACCAGCAGCACCTGCGCAGCATGCTCAGACTGGGCGGGTTACCGCCCGGGTAAGGAAACGCGGCTTGCTGTTAGAGACTTGCTCCTAAGATCATCAGGTCAATCCCAGCCACGTTGCACCTCCATAAAGTCAAATCTTGCTAAAATCGGAACCTCATCTCCATCTGCCCCCACAAGCACACCACGCTGCCGGAGGGACAATGGTCCCAGTCACAAACCCTGCAAGCTCCAGAGCCCCAAGTCTCTTTAGAAGATGTCCCACCATTGCTGCATCTACGGTGCTTGGGGAAGACGCTGAAAATCACACAGCTCCATCAGGAAACGGCTCCAAGGTTGGCCTTGGCCAAGTCACTCCATCCCCGGACAGAAAGCAAGGTGCAACCAGGACATGACAGAGCCCGCGGCGGGGCAGGGGAGGTCTCGCTGTCCTCAGCGGGACTCATCACATAAACAGGCAGGGTCAGGTTCTCCATCTGGCAGTGACCATCAAGTATCACTCCATTACATGAGCCAAAACAAAGCGCCGGCACGCAACCAGCCCCAGCCCCCGTTACTGCACCCACGGTCTGCCTCATGTGGTCACATCTTCCTATGTGTTTGCAATATTTGGGGTGCAAAGGAAATAATAAAAACAAACCCACCTCATCTCTCAGCGCTGAGATGACATCAGACTGCGGGAAACAGGAGCGGGTGCGCAGGCTGCTCCTGGTGACGGGTGCGAGAGGGTGCGTGGCGTCGTGGTTTGCTCTGCCCGCTGTTGGGCCTCCTGCACCCGCACTCTGGGGGTTGGGGTGTCCCAAGGGGAAAGCTGGAGATGAGGATGTCCCAAGGGGAAAGCTGGAGATGGGGATGTCCCAAGGAGAAAGCTGGAGATGGGGATGTCCCAAGGAGAAAGCTGGAGATGGGGATGTCCCAAGAGGAAAGCTGGAGATGGGGATGTCCCAAGGGGAAAGCTGGAGATGGGGATGTCCCAAGGGGAAAGCTGGAGATGGGGATGTCCCAAGGGGAAAGCAGCCCCCCAGGCGGGATGGCGGGCGCCCGCGTGCTGCTGCCCACCTCATCTGGTCAGCCATGCAGCATGGGAGAGCGTAGGTTTATCGGGGGGGAAAAAAGATATAGTAGGGGGGTGTGATAGGGCAATCAAATCCATTGCCAGAGCTGCAGGAAAAAGACACAATGCGTGATTTATTTGAGGCTTTTTCCCTCCCTGCTTGCAGATCGCATAGTTTCTAAATATATTGGTCCAGTGATTCAAAATTATTCATGAATCTCTTCAGTGAATAATACTTGACCTGCAGATCATGCAAAAAGTGAATATTGCAATCAAATTCTCTATTTCTGCTGTAATTTATTGTAGCTAACAGATGTATGCTCCTCAGGTAATTAACTCAGGATGAAACTCAAAATTGTATATTTGATTATAATATTTGCAACTCACAATTTTTTACTGTGCTAGCTGGCTGCAAAAGTCATCTCATCAAGAGACGGGCAAAAGCATCCTGTCTCTGACACAGCGAAATCGCTGTTTTGTGGGCCGGTTCGGTGCCTCGGTGAAGGGGTGACCAGAGCCGCGGTGCCGCAGGGGCTGCCTAAAAGCCACCGCAGGCTCGCACGGCGTCAGCAGAGAGTAAATGGAGATGACAAGGAAGAAGGCAATGGCTCCCTCAGATCTGCTCATCTAGCAGGTGTGGGAAGCGGGACTCACACCGAAGTCTCCTCACCTGTTGGGTCTCTGACGATGCTTTTCCCCTGGAAAGATCGGGAGCAGGGTGAGGCGGGCAGCTTTGCCCTGGAGTCCCCAGCCCGTGGCTGTGGTTGGGATTATTGACCGTGTTCGTACTGTGGGGCTGCCTGGCAAGGGCAGTGAGGGAGAGCCACAACTCACCTGCAGAGAGCTTACAGCCCAGACAGGGGGGTGACGGGACGGGGCGAGTGGTCCCTCGGTGCCGGGGCCCAGCGGAGCACCCTCGGTCCCGGCCGCGGGGGCTGGAGGGGCTGAACCACCTTCCTGCGACGGGCCCTCGTTGGGCTGTGGGCTACAGAAATATCTGACCTTCAGGGATGACGAGTGGCATCTTCCACGGTCACAGGCTTGGCTTTCAAACCTCGTTATTCCTTTTAAATAAACAAATTATTGGGTGTTTCGGTCGTTCTGCCAATTCGCATTCAGACGGCGAAGCCCTTCGGCGCTCCCGGCTTCCCGCACCCTTTGCCACCGCCACCGGCGAAGCCTTCGCTCCGGTGCTCGCCGTGACCCGTGCGTGGCAGCTGAAGGGCTCGCTTGGTCACCGCATCCCCAGCGCAGAGCCCCGCCGCGGAGCCCCGCAGGTGGCCCGGAGGAGCAGTGTTGCCACCTAGGGACCTTCTGCGAGCTGGGAAGGAGAGCTTGCTCCAAGGCGGGGGTGCTCCGAGGCTCCTCAGGCTGTTTGCCGGCTCCCCGTCGGCGGGCTGGGAGGGAAGCGGGTTCTGGAGATGGTCTTTTTGGCTTGGCTTTCGTTTTCCTGCAAAATTATTAGCCCCGTGGCTCGGCAGTGTGTGCCAGCCAGAAGTCCTGCCCCGCAGCCACCAGCTGCCCCGTACGGGCTGTCACCCACCCAGCCCCTCCGCCGCGGGCTCCGGCGACACGTTCATCCCGAGGTGCACCTCTGCACCTGCTGCTGACCCACCCAGTTTTTCACCTTCAGCTGTAGAAGTTTTTTCGGCAGACAAAAATTGAAGGAGGGTTTGCTGCTCCTCCCCCGGCAGGAAGATTTACACGCGAGCAAATGATTTGTAACAAACACCGTGTAAGATAGATGGAGCTGCTCCTCTTGTTCACAAATTATTCACAGGCTACGGGCTTGAAGAGGAAGAAATTTTTTCCTTGCTTTGTAAAATACGCACACATGCATTTTTTTATTATTATTTATGACTACTTTCACTATAAAAAACACTCCTGAGAGCATATTTTGCAGAATTATTGCAGCTCGCAGGTTGTTTAGTTGGTAATCTGGAAAAAGGACAGGTTTGGGGTTTTTTTTTCCCCATTCTCCTTTTTTAAGTACTTGCTTTGACTGGTGAGACTTCTGTCATGGGTTTGAGCCTCTGGGCGTTACAAGGTCATAAAATTTAAGTTTCCGGCCTCCACTTTTCTCAGCAGCCTGCTCAAGGGAGCGTGTCCAGAAACAGCTCCTGGGCCTCGCTGGGCGAGCACAGCTCCTTAAATCAGGCTCCAGGGCAAACGCTCGGGACCGACCATGTGAGACTGCGTTCTGCAAGCATTCCCGAGCGTGGTGGGAAAAGTGCTGTTTCTACAAATGTTTCTGGCTAGAAGGGAGGTTTCCAGAGCCCCAGGTGCCACCACAGGAGGAAGGGGTGGGCGATGGACACGTAACAGGGACCCCAGACGCCCCAAAGGGCTCGGAAAGATATTTCTAGGTAGGACCTTGGGGTTTTGCTTCTATTCCATGTTCCCCATATAAGGGACTCATTTTGTTTTTCTGTATAAATATTTCTTTTCCTTGCTTCCCTAACCAGACTTTAAATGCATCTCCATGTACGTGGCAGTGCTGTGGGTGGGGGCAGTTCCTCCACCCGTACGTAATTCGGAGTTTTCCTCCTTGGTCAGCCAGGCCAGCGAAGCAGCTCCTGTCTCCTGCCGTAGCTGCATCCCGCAGCCCTGTGCAACGGGCATTGCTACAATAAAATCTAACAGCTCATTTAAAAAATAAATAAAAAGATACGTATTATATTTTTGTCCTGAAGATCCAGGCGCTGCTGGGTGCTAACTGGGTCACTATTCCAACCCCGGTCCTCACGGCTGGCGTGTGGCAGGTGTGAGCGTGCGTGAATCGCGTAACGCACGCAAAACCCCTCGGCCTGTGAGCTGAGCAAACAGGCGACCGGTCTGCGAAGCCGTTATTGGTAGGAGCAGATGGGTTGCTTGCTTAAATAAACGCATTTGCAAACTCCCCTAGGTCTGCTTTGAAAAACACCAGCTTGTTTGTACAACATGGCGTAGCCAGGCTGCTCCGCGCTCTGCTCGCCAAACCTCCGCCAGCCTGGAGCGCCGGTGCTTTCATTTGTGCGCAAAGAAAACCTGAACATTAATAAGTTTTTACAAACATAACTAAAAAAACCCCAAATCTCTTTTGATTTGTAACGGACGAGTAAAGCATTGTTTACATTCATGCACTGCTAATTGGAATCATCCATAATACGTCAGTCTGAGGCAGAGCAAAATACACACAGAATAAAAATATCTACAGTGACCTGGACCTGCAAATGCTGAGTAACTTCATGCTCTGGAGCAGAAGCTGCCTTGAACAAAATCATTCATTCGTTCTGGAGCTGCACATCGGGGATGGTGGGAGTCAGTGAGAGCAAGGGAGGGAAATAAAAAGCTACATTTTCCCCTATTTTGCTGCTGCGTCCTCAGCTGACGACAAGGGTCAACGGGCTGAGGAACGGCACGTTTGTTTGCTCTGTGGCTGCTTGGGTGGGGGTTGCTCGTTTACCCAGGGGAACCCATTTCCACCCAGCACAGTCCCCCGTCCTGGCTCGGCACGGCCAGCTCTCGCACAGCCACAGAGCCTGCAGCCCGCCGCGGCTCCCCAGACACCCTGGAGACCTTCTGCTGGAGGGGAGGAGGAGGAGGAGGAGGGCATGCTCACGTGGCCCATCAGCTGCCTGCGCAAAAGCAAGCTGGTGGTTCCAGCCCCGCTCCCACAGCACGGCTGCTGAGAGCAGGGACCTGGTGGGCTCTCGATGGCCACCTTCGCTTGGTTCTCAGTGGCCACCTTCATTGGGCTCTTGATGGCCACCTTCATTGGCAGCCACGGGCAGGAGCAGGCTGGCTGCTGACGTGGCACCCGGCTGTGTCACCTCACCATGTCCCCTGCCCGGGGCACACCGGGAGCTGGGGGAGAGCCCTTTGGCCGCACGCAGGAGCTCAGACCACCTCTTTCCTCATTCTTATGTTCACTGTGATGTCTTAAAATCAAAAAGAAAACCAAACAAAGAAAAGAGCCCAGCAGAGGAGGGAGGAGGTGGAGGCATTTCCCCTTCCATAGGCCCTTCCTCTTTCTTCAGTTCCTTATTTCCCCCCTTCCAGTTTCTTCCCCTACCTGTTGAAACGTGGTTACCACGACACGGTGACGGAAAAGCTGTAATTTTAGTGTGTGAAGCTGTTACAATTTTAAATAATTGCTTTAAAAAAAAAACCTAACCCAGAGGAAGAAATTTCGCCCCCCGCCACTCTGCCACCCGCAGCACCCGCTGCTGCCGACCGCCCCGCTCGCCGCGCTGGCACGACAGCTCCCACCCCAGCAAAAGGCAATGTTTACGTTTGTCATGTGTGTTTTTAGTGCATCCTATACCTGGCCATGCCTCAACCCAGCCTCGTGGGCCAGCTGCCCCCTGAAAGGTTCCTCTCCGCAGACCTTACTGCGTGTCTGGAAGGGCCGAGGACAGACAAGCCCCCTGCGGGTCCCCGGTTCACCAGTCCTGCAGGTTCTTCCAGCGCACCAGGACAAGGTGTGCAGTGAAGGCATTTGCTCTGCAAGCCTGACCTCTGTAAAGGCAAACAGCCCCTGCAGCAGCCAAGCGCCCGGCGCAGACCCCTCACCCTGGGCTGGCTGCACCGCGCAGGCACCATCAGGGTCAATCCGCTGGGTTTTGATGGGCTTTTGGGGTCTGCTTCTACAAGGACTTCAAAGAGTTCCAAGTAATAGTGACCAATTTCCAATTTTCCTTCTTTTTCTCTTGACTGCCTTGTCCCCATACTGCTAGGACACCCCTGAGTGTCACGAATTGATTCACACCTTTGCTGTGGGCACCGCACAGCCCGGGTCATCTCCAGCGAAAGAGATCTGTGCCCCTGTCTACAGCCAGCGACGGTCGCTGCTGTTTAGTCCCACTCGACATCAGCTCCCTTGAAAACGTCCCCATAAGCAGCTGCCCCCAGTTTAAGCACATCCCGATCACACAGAGGATACTGAATGGATGGAAAACAAATAACACTTTCTCTTTTCCCGTGCCGTGGGAGGGATGGTGCACCGTGCCAAAGCCCACGGCTCACCTCACCCCCAGCTCCACAGGGGACGGCTGGTGGCTCCTCCATCTCTCCTCTGCTCCATCCCCACCTCGAGGATGGGGACAGCGGCACCACCCGGGGCTTTTCGAAGGGTAAAAGCCTGTTGATGACTGGGGGGTGCTTTACAACAGCAGCGGGATTGTACCCCAGGGTCACCCAGAGCTCCCGAGCAAGAAGGAAACCTCACAGCACCTCTGCAGGGCACAGAAATGGGGTTACACCTCATGCTGACGAGGAACAGAGGCCCAGAGAAATCAGAACCACTGCTGGAAGCCAGGAGCAGGCGAGCACAGTCATACAGTTTCATTCCCAGCTCTCCACAGCATGATTTATCAAGTGGTTATGGAAAAAAATGGCCGAGTAAAGGAAGAAATAACTGGCTAGAGGTTATACAGCCTGGGGTCCCCTCTGTCTTTCAGCCTGCCCAGATAAATGTCGTTATGGGAAAGGCTGGAGATTGGATACAGCCCTCAAGTTCAGGAGCAATAACAGGGAGCGAAGGAAAACTGCTGCAGTTATCTTCATCCAGAGCCTTATGTGACTAATCCCAACATCTACAGACATTTTCCCTTCTGCCTGTAACAGTTATGTGACCCTAAACATCCCTAAGGAAAACCACCCCGTTCTGGCTAGCAGATGACTAACTGCTTGCAAAGAACACAGATATCTTTTTATATATGATACAAGACCAAAATACCCAAGATGACAGTGCCCCACAGAAGTGACTCAAAGCCAGGCACTCGAGCACAGCTCTTCCTCAAACCCAACCGGGAACTGGGCAACGCGAGAGCCGGGCTGAGCCTTTCGTTTGAGCAGATGCAAACGTCGGGAGAGGGGACAGGCCAGCGGCCACCCCGCAGCAATGCCCGGCAGCACGGTCGGGCTGGACGGCCCCAGACCTCTCCGGGAAACAGGCAAAGCCAAGATCCCAGCTCTAACCACTCCGACTTTTGGAGTCACCTCAAAGGCAGTCTCACAGATGATCCCCATCTCCGCTTACATATCGCTCGTTTTCCGATTTCATCAGGCAGACATTTAAGTATGTGGAGTCCATTTGTGAAGGCATCAAAAAGCCAAACTCAGTGGAGATCTCAGACCAAAATGCTTTTGTGAAATGCATTATTATTATCTGCATATTGCCCGCAGCACAGCACATACGGAGAGGAAAAGTTTCAGCCGTTGTAAAAGTCAAGAATCTGTCCTGCATAGTTAAGGTTTCCCTCCCCACAGTTACCTCTGTTGTAGGTGAACGGGGCCATCCTCCTCTCCGTCCATCCTCCTCCTCTGAGCTGTGGGAGCATGGCGGTAGAGCCGAGCGAGCAGGACTCTTGCAGCAGCAGAGGCCGTGGAAATCAGCCCGGGCAGGGCTTCGGGATGCTGCAGAGAAGGAAAGGGATAAATTATGTGACATTACTACAGCAGGATTTTTCACAAGATTAAAGAGTCCCATGTTGCCATTGACAATTAACTATAGATCAGCAGAGGAAAATAATTCTCTACCTTAACTATGTGCATTTTTAGATAAATGTGTTCCACAAATGCTTTGTAAAGGAAGCTTCTTCACCTAAAGCATCTACTACTTCTCAAGCCTCCCGGGGTACAGCACAAACCATGTTACTAATAACAATTGCTCCTGCATTTGTTTCTTGAACGTAGATCACAGAATACACGGTTTATTTGGGAGTGTCCGTATACTCTTCTATTTCTGTCCTTCTTCTTCAACCCTGGAGAGTAAAACAGGCAACTGGGAGTCGGGAGAGGGAGGCAGCCCTGCCCTGAAGAGATTACAGTCTCCATCAGATAAAACACTGCAAATTACACATGGTGAGGCACAGACCTCAGACAAGCAGAAGGGGGAGAAAGGCTTGGTTTGGAAAAGAAACTGAAAAAAGCAAGTTTTAAGGAAGACCTTGAAGGAAAACAAAAAGAAAAATCAGGAGGGGGAAACCTAGGAATTTCAAACAATGAACAAGGTAAGAGAGAGTTTGTACAGCAGAACATTGAAAAAAAAAGACTGATTCATACAGATGAGATCCAGACCCTAAATTTAACCGATCTCCTGGTATCTGACTTGGGGCAGGTAAGCTACTCCAAATACTGAATTCTTAAAACCACAGAGACACTAAGAAAAAACGAAAGGCAACCTTACTGACCTCTGAACGTTCTTCACCCCCAAATGCATGCCACCTCCTGAGGTGATCATCAGGTCAGCCTTGCTCACAGGTCTCTGGTGTCACCAGCGGCTTCGCTCACGTCCCACCGGCCACTGCCACGTGGCACGCGCGGGGACAGCAAGGCAATCCCAGACGAGGTGGGACGGATGCCTTCCAGACCGAGCAGCTCCACCCCGTGATGCCTACGCGTGCCTCCTGTGAGTTGGGCTAGCAGAGTACCTCCGGCAGCGGCTCGTCGAGGCTATGCCTTCGTCTGGGGGCTCAGCTGAGCTGGAACACGGCCCGGGGTGCAGCAGACGCGCTGTGGGGAGGACAGTGCACGGCGTGAGGCAAGGGCAGGGAGAGGGGACACCGTTTATTAGGTCAGCCGGCGTACTTGGGAGAAGCAGACATGCTTTCGGGCGCATCAGGCTTCCTGAGGTCTGAAATAGAAGCAATAACCTTAGAGCTAAATACAGGTTGAGAATAATTGTTCTGAGTTAAACTTCATTATATTAATGAATTAGGCAATTTGAGAGAAAGGATGATTGGTTCCTGTTGATCAAAGGGAGGATACTAGCCAGAGGACAGCTGATAATGTCACTTCTGGCACAAAGAGAGGGTGAGAGAGACAGGAATAATTATTGCCTAGGGATGGCTGGTGGTAGCAAAAATTATAATGTAATATGCAATCAATATCGATGTGATTTTTATATCCTAGAGTCAGGAATTTCAGTACTCACATTGTCTTCTGAAGCAGTTTTGGAGACCTTCCTTGAAGGTCAGGAGTGAGAGGTCAGAGATCTCTCTCCGAGTGTTTCTGTCCTTGTCACCAGCTCGTACCAGTTAATTTGAGCTGGTTGCCTGCAGTTGTTGCCACCAGACTGTCAAATCTGTGACGGAAACCACACGGACAGCAGGGCGGTGGTAGGTCTCGGGCCTTCTGTATCACTTAGGAATCCGACTCCATTAAGCAGCTGTGGTTAATTGCCAGCACTTATGAATTCGTCCCTATCCCTTAGATATTTTGCTTCCTATGAAGCACCAGTCCCGGGGAACCTGTGGTTTCCTCAGGATCTAAATTTTCACCTGAAAATTAAGTTTTTAGTGGACTTACAGAGAAAAGCTAGAATATTCTGAAATCTAATTCTACACCCAGAAGACAAATTAATATGATGCAAGGTTGATTATTATTTATGATTACCTCATAATTTTGAAAATATTCTTGGAGACTTGAATCACAATTTCTCGAGTGATTTGGTTTGACAATACTGAAATGAGTCTTCAAGGACAGCACTAGCAGTCTAGAAGCATAAATGGAGAGCGTCGTTACGCGTTACTTAAAAATGACATATCAATTGTGCTTAAGTAAAATACGATCTATGGCTCAAAGCAGTTAATAAATATAAGATGAGAAATATCTGCAAAGTAGGTTACTGCCCCAGGTGTTACCAGTTTCAGCTGTAGTCAGGAATTTTGAGTTCTTCCCAGTAAATCACCAAACAGCGACGCTGCACATACCTGACGAACCCTGAGAGACACAGACAGACCGAGAACCCGTTGGCTTCAAAAATAAGCTGCAGTTATCTGCAACATCTGAGACTCAGCAGGGAGTTCAAGGCTCAAGCATGGGCTTAAAAACACCGCAACTACTCTTGACAAGGCTGAAGCAATCTGTTGAAGACTGGGCAGAGAGTTCACAGCACAGCTGGCGGCAGAACCCAGCAGCCCCGTCTCTGCGCTGGCACGCGGGATGCTTAACCTTATGGTCTAATGAAAATCAAAGGGGAATTTCTTTTAGCTTGTAAAATCTGTATGCAAGTCTAATTTTGACCAGCAGCAACTTCAGTGAGTAGGCTGGTGCAAAATTTTCACATGATTTGTACTGGAGGAATATATACTTACTTCCATATCTATAGAAACACCCACAGAAATTCTTTTAGAGAATCACAATAGTCAGTATGTGAGATCTCACTGCTCCGGAGGCCTTCTGCTCCGACGGTGGGTGAATCAGACTCTCTATACCACGGACAATGAGAATCAAGTGCTTCACTTTTATATGCATTCCTTATTTCAAAACATAAATGTCATCTAAGACACGGTAAGTGAACTGCCCAACGGAGGAGACTCTCACAGGCCACAGAGACTAAAGGCAGTAAAAGGAGGGAACGGTAGGTCAGCATCAGAAGATGTTCCCGTGGCATACAGCAACTGAAGTTCCTTATTGACAGCAAAAAGACAGCAATAGCCAGCCAACGCCTGACACTTGCTAACAGTGAATTTCAACAGAGAGAGAGGAGGAAACCAACACAGAAAAGGGCAGTGACTTGCCCAGAGTCAGATCTGGAACGTGGGGTGCCCGAGCTGTCATCTATTCTACCCTGTTCTTCACTAGCCTGCCACCTCTCATTTTCATCAACGTGGCTGAAAACTCCCAGGCTGTTGCCTTACTGGATGAGGCTGCCCAAGCAGCAAATCCACCCAGTTTCGTGTGACTGTGAGCATCTAATATAATCCTTAACTGCAGTCTGACATTCAGTAGTTCTTTACCCTCTATCTTTAGAGATAAAGCGAAGCCAAGTAAGCTGTAGCCTACAAGGGGCAGAGGGAGAGTGTACCTTTCGGTGGCTAGAGCCTCGCGTGCTGAGGTCTCCCGGGGCACAGCGGTTCCTGGCATCGAGCAATTTAAGAGATGAGGTCAGAGAGAAGCGGAGCCTGGGTGAAAACAAGAGCGGCATGGAAGCCTGGAGCAGCCGAGCGAGTAGCGAGAGGCAGCGAACAAAGGGAGCAACGCAGAAGCCGGTCCTTCAGAGGATGCTGTGGGAGAGGCAGCAAGACAAAGGCAGGCGTTATGGGTGTAGCAGGGAAGGAGTATCTTCTGCCAAGGAAAAAAGGTGGGTTTCCAGGTCTGTTTTTAATTGCATTAGCCAGTCCTGTTGATAGAACCTTCTCAAAGCAGCTCACAGGGGCATTGAACAATAATCAAGGCACGATGTTCCCAGAGCCCTCTTTTGCTTTATGCTATGGGTAATCCTGAAGCGAAGGGAAAAAGGGAACGCAGCTCAACGAGCCCCACCAGGGCACGGAGCTGACAGCCCGTTTAAATGGAATGGTGTCTCAGCTCTCGGAGGGGGAGAGGATCTCTGCTTTCAGGCCTCCGAAGTGCTAAATTACCAAATGAAAACCACAGCGAGTTCCACCAAAAGTGCAGCCATCAATACTACCGATTGTTTTTAACCAGCAAAAGCTGACAGAATAAAGGATGGGGGTTGAGGGATGTCTGCACTTGTACGCCAAGGTTCTTCTAAAAATATTTTACACCTGCTATTCGTTCCGCACACCGATCATATTTTGTCTATGAAGTAGAGAACTCCCAGTGCCAAAGGGAATGTGGTTTATGTTCCCGAGTCTTAGTACTTTTTCCCTTTTGTAAGGCAAAACTCCTCACTACCGTCACTAAAATAAAGCCAAGAGGACAAAAGTCGTAAGCGCACTGCCACGGTAACAGTTTAACCGTTCCCCTCGCTGATCTTTGGAAACAATCCCTTCAGCAGGATTTTACAGCTCTGGCACTTCGATTTAGTGAACTTTTTATGCAGCTCATGAGAGGAATGCAGCCAGCTCTGTACACTCAATTTAAATCAACTTGCTGATGATATAAAAAAAGAGTGCTGAACCACCGGTTTGCTTCATCTGCTCCAAAACTACCAACACGAACTCCGAGGTATTTATTCCTGAAATGTTAATAGAACAGTCTGGGGCGTTGGATCAGTAAATGAACTCTGGTTTGATCCCACGCCGGTCCAAAGAGCTGATTTAACAACTAGTTGTTTGGTTACCTGATATTTCAGCGACGCAGCTGGGCTGTTTGCAGGCTGCAGGACGGCGGGAGCACGGGGTGCAGACCGCTGGGCACGCGGCTGTGCCGGAGCTGGGGAATCCTCTGCCACGGCCGTCTGCAGCGAGAGATCGTACAAGCCACGTTTAACAGATTTCTAATTTCGCGTGGTGAAGGAGGGATGGATCTTTCGGTGGCTTACACCCACTCCTCGATTTGTTGTGAGAGCTCAGTTGAAGTTGAGAGCGCTACAAACCTTGCACTCACCAAGACTCCGGCGCCAGGCCAGCTGTGCCCTCCGGGTCCCCGCCCGCAGCAGGGACCTTCGGGCGCACGATGCAGGAAGGCAGCGCTACGTACCCCAAACCCCACCTGCCAGCCCGCTCTCCTGGGCAGAAACTGTCGGATCAAGTTAATTTTGGTGTCCACTACTAGACTTCTGACCAGGAGCAAGGGCTGTTGCCCACCCACAACAGAAGCGCAGCGCAGCCGGCAGCTGCCCACTGAATCCTCTCTGCCCTGCGCTGCCGAGATGCCTCTGAAGCCAGTTTCGCGGATCTCGGATTGCGATTTTCAGAAGTTACCGACTCGTGCTGAATTGCGTGAGCCTTACAGATGAACGTGCTTTTAACTCGGGGACTTCGAGCGAAGAGACAGGATGCGCTAAGCAGCATCGGGGGGGACGCATACTTACGGTTTTACCCTTTTCTTCACTGTAAATTAAAGGCATCTTCCGAGGTTTAACTTACACCAGCAATTTTAAGGAATTCAATTGCATGTTCACAAGAGAAAATACAAAAGAACTTGCACAACTGAGCAAACGTTTCCCTTTCCTCCTTTGCTCCTTTTTAGTTCCCTTCTCTCAAAGCAAACGCACTTACCTGACAGCACGGCTCGAGAGCAGGACACTGGGCGCGTGCAAATTAAACCGGAGGTTGACTTGGCGCTCATTTAGAACAGAATGTTGCAATGTAAATGTTTGATCTGACAAATTCAGCACCAAACACTAGCAAAAGATAAACAAACAGGTGAAGTAGACTGAACAGAAAGCAGACATCTTTAATTTCCGTAAGGAGGAAAACATTAAAAATCCTCACATTCATATTCTCCGAGAACACCGGAAGCTTCCCTACAGCTTGTCCCCTTGCAAAGCCCCATAGGGGACAACCCCCTGCTTATTAAAATCTTTGTATTAAAAGGCGCTGTGAAAAACAACCTTGTTTCTAGAAATTGTTCTTTCTCTGCTGCAGACCACTGCCCTTCACACGCAGAGCTGGTTACAGTGGAAGTGAACAAATGGGAACAGGAAGAGGATCAGCTCGATGACCTTGAAGGCAAATCGTCTCAAGTTTAAATCACAGGCACGGAAGTATTACAGAACACGCAGAACACTCTCCTCTGTTAAAAGTCGCTCAGCCTTCTAGGCAGTTCAGATATTATTACTGCATTGTCAATACTAAAATTGCAGTGAGTCCTGAAGTTTAGGCATGCAAACAGAAATAATAAATACACAGAGCTATCGTTTCCATTTTTCAGTATCTGATCCAGCGTTTTTTTCTAATTTTTTTCCAATTCCTTTTTAAAGCAAAACCATCCACTTAAGATTAGATAACAAATGATGCACTTCTATCTACGGATCCGTCCACTGATGTGCTGTTAGTAGAAAGATAAACCAGACGGCAAACTCAAGAAAAACAAGCCAGTGAAATGCAAACAGATGAATGCCTAAAAAAACGTTCGCTCCATTATTACTGCTGTTGAATTGGTTGTCATGGCATTCGAATCCCACGGTCAGCCTCACATCCCCACCCCGCCCATGCGCTGGTCCAATACCTCTTCGCAGCCTGACCAGGTCCAAGGCAAAGATCTCACGCTGGCGTTGCAAATCACCCTTTTCCTTCCCTACAGCACGAGGCTATTTCCACCAAAACTCTGCTCGCACCAAACCGGGGGCGTATGCATGCGTGGAATTTACACCTTGTGTAAAATCAAGCGCATCCGGTAGGAAAAGACTGATCTTCAGCCTCAAAGTCCAGTTTCAGGACACTGAAGTTCAGATAATTCTAATCCTGTACTCCTCCTGTAGCTTACAATTCATCACCATGAGCCACAGGACTGTCCACTTAGCAGGTATCTTCTCTTCGTACAGCTGGGACTGCCATGGAAAACAAGCTGATGTTCGTTAGATTTATGGATTAAAGAGGTAAGAGTTTCTCTTCCCCACGACAACGTCCATTAGCAAGGAACACCATCTGCCAAACAGACAAGAGCAGCAAGGGACTTAACTTCAAAATAGCCCTGAAAAGCTGAGTTGTTTCATCAGCCTCTGAATTCTTTCTCCCCCTACTCACATTCCCATTTTGAGAATCCAGTAAATTAAAATTGGTAAAATCCACTAGAATAAAAACCTTAGAATGTCACACTGTAGTTGCATTACATTTCTCTTTTTAATACAGCATATAAAATGAAAGTTTACTCTGAGTTTTGGAAACTGTACAATCAGCACTTGTATTCAGTCCAGTTTCTGAGCTATTAATCCCTAATACAGAAACAGAACGCTGATGCACTGGTCCAGGACCTCTCCAGAAAATAGTCCAAATCCATCCTGATGACATGGAAAGCGAGTTTCACTGACTCACCCGAGTCCCTTCTAGACACGTCACAGCGCACAGCAACTCAACATTCACGTAGCTTACAGTCTTAACTCTCCAGGGAAAAAAAACCAAACCAAACCCCACTCCCGGCATCAGTGAGCTGCACTGATGGAAAACAAGTGAAAGTTTGCTCAATTAATTGCCAGCAAGTACTTAAGCAGGCTATGTGCTTTGTCAGTAGTATCTGAGGGAAAGCAACCCGTTATTGTGGCGCATCAATACAGCAGCCCCTTCCATGGCTGCTTCGTGAGGCACCGAGTCAGACTCTCTTGCATCATTAGCAGGGACAGCACAATCAACGCAGCGCTCTGATCTTCAGCAGAACAGGAAAAACACAGACCACAACAGGCCATTAATTTTAAAGAATTTTAATACAAACTTAATATAAACTATTTCAGTCCCTCTTAACATGTAAGACACTGACTCAAAATACTTTTATACCTTTTTTCAAGTATTGCACAATGTAGGTACAAAATTAATATTTACGATTACATTTTCTTCCATAATATATAGCAAAAATCTTTAAACTTTTAACAGAAAATACAATTTGTGTTTCTTTTGAAAAAAGCAAATATTTCGTACATTTTAATTCCACCACTAAGGAATATTCTGTACACAACTTTATTTTTTTTTTAGAATTGATGTCTTTAAGATGGATATCTTACAATTTCAGTAAAAAAAATACAACATGAAGCTGCTGCAGCTGTCACAGATCACTGTAGTAAAAAGATATAAATGCAATACCATGTTGTAGAAACAATATATATACTCTGATATTTTACAAACTTTGTACTAAATTAAATTATACAATTAGAAAAAGACCAATAAACCCACCTATTAGTGCCAATTTTTAAAATATATATATACATATATGTTTGTGTACATATATATATACACACATGAAAAAAATCAGCCACGTCCTTGCTATATCTTAAATACTGTAAGAGGCCATATTTTGAGAGTATAGTTTTGTAATGTACAGTCAGTATAAAATAATTTTGTGCTTGGTTGGCAAATGAAAAAATGATGCATGTCGTATTTATCTAACCAAGCCTGAATGTATTCATACTACAAGCCTTAAAAAAAATCTCAAGAGGTGGAAAAAAGATACACCCTTGGGTACGTGCATTTTAACTTGTACAATAGTATTTACTTGTATTTCACTTTTGTTTTCCTTTTAGTTAGCCATAACTGGCTGGAATTGCTGGTTAGAATACTGCATGTTGTTTAAACTAAAATTCAAGCCATCCACAAAAGACTTCTCATTTAGACCTCCATAGGCTGCAAACATATCAAAGGCATTACCGTACTGGAGAGGACTGAGGTTAAGGGGGCTGTCACCAGGAAAGATGCTACTGGTACTACCTTGACCCTGCATGTTGGGGAAAATGAACTCCTTTGCGTTAGGAGAAAGGGCAGAAGTCTTCTGCTGTTGCTGTTGCTGCTGACTGCCTAGGCCAAGCCCGTAGAGAGAGTGCATGGAGGAGGAGAGGGCTTTCTGCTTCAACAGGTCATTGACATTCAAGCCAAGGTTGGTGGGAGAGGTGCGGGCGACCTTGTTGCTACGGCCGCTATTCTTCATTTTGGTCGAGCCAAACTTGGTGGCAGCAAATGTGGCAGTGGTGAAGGTTAAAGGCTGAGTGGAGCGGGGCATGAAAGTCGGGCTCACAGCAGCAGAGTGACCAAAGGGAGGAGAAGGAGAACTAGACACTGAAGATGCTGGGTCACTAATTGGCATGAACACCTGGGCCTCTGGGTTAAAGCTGTTCTTGATTTCCTTATCCAACTCACATCCATTTTCATTATCATCCACATAAAGCACTTTCACTGGTCCCTTTTCACCGATTTGGTATGAAACCTCAAACGGGTCAATCCAGACACTAAGATCCTGAGGCAAGTTGCCACGAACATCATCAATGTCCAAACCACTCTCTTTGGATGCTTGTTCTATGACTGGGTCCACTTTCTCCCCTATATGTATACATCTAAACCCTGATCCTTTGTATGGCTTTTCTGGATACCAGTGCCCTTCATATTTCTTCTTAAGAAGTCTTTCAAGCTCTTCACCAAAAATGTTGACACGTCGTCTGGGAAGCTTATTGTACAAATATGAAATAATAAAATTGAGTGCTACTTGGATTTCAAGCTGCATAGCTGCTATGCCACAAAGTTATAAGTCTGTTTCAAAACCCGAAGAAGAAAGTGTTCAAGATGCCACAGAGAAACAATTTCATTCAAAGTGCTGATTCTAGTTGATTATTATCCTTCACCTTGAGTGCTCTTGTTCCTTTAAGAAAAAACAAAAGCAAACACATCCAAATAAGGAAAGCATAAGATCAAGCTCCGAGGCCTATTCTTTTAGCTTCACTTTCTGCATTAAATAGGTTACTGTTTACATCACAAAACGTGCATCAAACTGTTTACGTTCACGCCTGCGGAAGGTGAGGATGTCAACTACATTCAGTAGGACCTAAACGGTACTGCAGAAGATGCACTGGGCATGTGTTTACATATACAGCACGGGGCATTTCAGAATCACATGAGCTTGCCATTTAGCTATTCACAAAGCAGCAAGGATAATTTTTAAGACATCACAGAACTGCCAGGCCTGTCAAGGGTTCAATTACCAACCCGTATTTGGATGATTTATAGTACTCAGCTGCAGATTTTAGCAACAGACTATTAGTTTAGCTTGAAAGGTCTCAGTCCAAGGGCCATTTATCATTTTAAAGTTTGCAAACATATTGGTTGCACTGTGAGCTACAGAATTATAAAAATGTTAACAGTTGCTTTAGAAGATTTCACACAAATAACTAAAATTATGCAATATTTATTTTAAGTCCAAGCAAACCATCTGCATAAACTGTGTGCTGGCAAAATTATGCTAACTGAAAAGAAAATGTCCGCTGTACATACACAACAATTCTTCCTTGAAATAGCCGAAATGATAATGCAGTCAGTGCACACAAAATAGATGCATGTGTCTTCTGTCGTAAGAGTGGCAATGACTGTGATATTATTACAATAAATTAGTTCACAATTTTTTCCCTTTGTGCAAATTACTCTATACTATCAGATGCAATATATTTATTCTAAATCCATGTATTGTGCTGTCTACAATTCAGATTTTAAAAAGTTACTAGGGCTAACAGGGCTTCGGATAGCCTCAAAAACAACTGCTTTTCTCCTCCACGACTCCATTTTATATTTAATACAAAATATGGTTGCCACTCCTTCACAAAGGACAAAAGAGAAATTAGCTCTCTGAAGTTAAAGAAGGGACGAGAATCACGTATTAGCACACGTACTGCTAACGAAAATTCTGCAGTACCTCAGTATCAAGGTACTCGTCCACAGGAGACACCTTTGTTCAAAAAGTTCCAATGAAACAAAATACATATTTCTTGGCTCAAGTTAAACGCCCAACGAGAGTCTCAATTAACAGCGTGTTTTTCTGCACTGCATCACTAGGAAAAAGATTTAGCGTAGCTGTCACTAAAGGTTAGAGAAATCAAAAACTCAACACAAAATCCTTTAACAATGTGAATACAGTGGTTTGGTTTTTTTTTATTTCTTGCTCCATATAATCTCCTTTTAAAGCCTGGAACCCTATTCCCAAGCCACCTGCGTTCTCCCCAGCATGGTATGGGAATAGTTTGAAAGCCTGTACGATAAGGCGACCTTTAAACGTTTGCTGGATCAGCACTGGGTGGGGATAAGGAAAAGATCAAGGGCAAACAGAAGATATTTACAAAAGGGACACAATCAGTACAGAAAAGCTGATTGGGTGGCTGAAGGGGGGCATTTAAAAAATGATTTATTAATCCATCTGTTTTGTTTCCCTCCCTCCGCGTCCTTTAGGAACGAAAGGATCCTTTCACGGGGCGCCGGGCAGACGCTACCCATTTTTCTCAGCCCCAAAAACTGATCCGCGGCACCAGCAGCTGGGTCAGAGAGCGCAGCCCGACCATTTCAAACCTTTTGATGATGATGATGATGAAAGCGGGCGGCGTGCCCGGGGCCCCCGGGCCGGCTCCGAGCCCCCCGCAGCCCGGCCGTTACATAACCCGGCAGCCGGCCCTCATTAGGTTTCTGCTCACAGCTCCGGCAACAGCGGGAGGAGGAGGAGGAGGAGGAGGAGGAAGGGCATTTTGTGAGCCCGTAAGAAAGCGAATGAAGAAGAGGAAGGGCGATGACTGGAATGGG
>Ga0065711_1004682_pt1 | contig 35060 bp, 16 predicted proteins | sample Hoacrofraction12_FD_59098 | JGI IMG/M metagenome (GOLD analysis project Ga0065711, IMG submission 59098) | Hoatzin crop microbial communities from Cojedes, Venezuela - Epithelial fraction 12 v2 (version 2) | ecosystem: Host-associated > Birds > Digestive system > Esophagus > Crop | place... | reverse complement strand
ATACATTGGCCAATACATTAAAAAAAAAAAAAAAAAAATGTGGAGTCTTGAGTTGATTTTAAAAATCAATAGAGGCCTCCAAAGCCAATGAAGATGAACATCCCCAGACAAAGCTATCCCTTTATCTTCAGTTTTACAAACAAAATTCCCAACCAATTTTACTTTTGGTTAGTGTTGGCACATTCTGGGCGCTGAGTGACAGGCTGGGCAGCAAGACAGCATTACTTGAAGAACCACTGCTGCCAGTGCCCTGCACACCAGAGCAGCAGGACCTGAACACAGCTCAGCATAGCAGCAGCCAATTTTTGGGACCTAGTTATACTGAAAACCCTGAAAAACGCCAACATCAGAAACTCTCCAAAATTATACACTCTACCTCTGATTTTATAGCTCTCTATATCATTTATTGTTCTTTACAAAAAATAGTCTCTTTTCTGAGGGCACTTGCATCCAAACAGAAGTCCAATTTTCACATAATCCAAGTTGAAATGTAGTGAATGCAGCACTCCCACAAAAATCAATATTCAGCCACCAGGATGTTTAGTTTTACATTGGGCTGAATGCAGTATGAGCTGGGCAAAACCACACGTCTCACAGCTCTGCAAGAATGTAGGTATAGGTCAGATTATTTCAGAAGAGACTTCATGAACTTGAGCATATTTAATAAAAGTAATACTACTTTGACTAAACCAGTACTTCTAAGCGTTTTAGACAGTATTAGAAAGCATTCTTTATTTAGAAGGTGATATGTTTTGAAGATTTGTCTTCACACTTTACATTGTACTAAAATTAATGTATACATCTTTGAATTATTTTTCCTCATTAGAAAGTGCATAGAAACCCTCTTCTGCTTCAGCTTATTCCAGAAAAGTTCTTCACAAAGGCATCTGAATTCCCCAGTAAGTTCTTTCACAGCATCTCAGATACAGAATCCAATGTCAAGGATCCAGTCCAGAAAACAACATCTAGAGTCATAATACTTGTTCTGTTCTGCACCACCCCACCCCCCCCAACAGCGATCTTCAATTTTCTATACGGAAACATACGCAGACTCCAGACTGTGTTCCTGTGTGCTCAGTAGGGTTCTGTCTCCAGTAATGGGGAAAATGGAGGCAGCAGCTTAACTAGCATTCACGGGGTGACACGATGAACTTCTGGGTAATTAAACTGATGCCAGCCTCCTCCTCTATACTAATAATTCCCAGTATTCCCTGCATCAGGGGAAGGGTGCAACTTCTGCGAGAAATTAATGGGATTTACAAAACATTCATTATGTATTATTTTCTGCAATGTTTCTGGATATGTTTTCTGCAATTGTTTTCTGCTAGCGAGATGTACACTATCTCACAAAAAAAATGCTTTCCTATCACCGTCCTCACACTTTTCTTCCCCCAGTATTACACATGACTTTCTTCCTTATGGCAGTTGGCTGAAAGTTAAAATTTGTGATCAAAATCACTAATATATCAGAAAAGTAATGCTACAGCTACCAGCAATAAAATTACTGAATATATTTTAAATTCAGAATATTCTTTCCAGCACAGAGGATACTAAGATTAATTTTGTTTTCTAATGGTGGATGGAAGGGAGCTTATTTACACAAACAGATATATTGGTAGCATTTGTTACTCAAAAATTTACAAATATTCCATTAAACAGTATTATGTTTTTTTTTTCTGTAAAGCTAAAGCCAAGTAAATCATGTAACTCCAAGACAGTTCATATTAATGAAGAGAAGACTAGAAGAGGACTAATTTCCCTGCTGCAGAAGTCAGTTATAACATACTCTCTAGATTTATGAAGCCTCCTGTCTGGAAACCAGTTAAGACTTTTTTTTCCCCTCCCACTCCTGTCAAGGTATGTACAATAATCACCTTCCTTTTACAGCTAACCTCAGTCTCCTAATTTGTAGCCTAAGTGACTTCATTGGCTGCTTATACAAATTCATCCTCACTGTCAGCTTCCTTCTCTCTTTTCCTTTTATTTAACCCTGCTGCATATTAACAAAGAGCAATGGCATGCCTAGACAGGGTCAATTTTGCTAGGACAAACAAAATCCAAAATCTTCATGTCTTAAGATACCTTCAGAAATGGGGGATGAAAAAACAGCTTTGACTTCGTCATTTCAACAGCAAGCACATTACGGCAAAGACTTCAGCTTCTGTGCTGGCATTAGCATTTCAACCTCTCGTGCCAGATTTCTCACTCGATGCATCTTAGGATCAGTTACCTCTTCCACAATGTCTACAGTATTAACAGTACATACTTTTCCTACGATTTAGCAGTGCAACAAGGTGAGAAGCCACATTTCACAGTAGTTTCCTTTATTCTTAAGGGAACAACCTTGCGCTCTATACTGTTAAATTTCACTTGGCTCTACTAATACAGCCCTTTTTCTAAACACCAGTGCTCTGTAAAACCAACGACTGTTTTGGCTAACAGCTTTGTATCAACAGTAAATGCCCTCCAACCCATCCCATTTTTCAGTCCAGGTCATCTATAGAAGACAGGTAAGACCCCAAACCTGCTACAAAAATCGCGTGACAGAACAGAAACTATTTCAGACCTCCCTAGACTTCTTCAGCATCTTTCCATATTAGCTTATCTAGAGGATCTATCATATTTGTCAAAAATTAGAATGAAGCATTAAACATTTCCCAATACTACTGATTTTTAATTAGCAATCCAAGACTGAAGTCTTTTTCTGGTGGCTCTTCTAAATCCTTAGGGCAAAGTCTATTATCTCAAATGGATTTTTCACAGTAATACTAAATTGAGCATCCCAAATTTGTAGTACATTATTTTAGCTCAATTTGATAAGCATTTTTGATCAGCAAGCCTCAAAGTGTTGTTAATGCATTAGTCAAAATACTTACTAAACCTATCTAGGGCAAAGTACATTTTAACTTAAATATTTTCAACCAGGATCAAAACGCTACATACTGTTTCCCCCTATAAAGCAAAAATAAGCAAGCTGATCAGGGGTTAGACTAGAAAAGCCCAAAGGCTCCTCCCAGCCTAAACCACGCACGATTTATCATCAATGATTAAACAAAAATCTATTAGCACCTTACCCACAAAAGGTGGATTCAACAGCATTGAGCCCTGATTTCAGCTGCAGCCTTTTGCACCAATCACTTTAAAAAAAAATGCAAAAAACACAGCAAATCAACCCCCCAAAATACTATAACACTGAAGAAACATTGCTGTCCAAAGCAACTGCTGTCCCAAGTTGCATAGGAAGCTTGTGCATTCAGTCCAAGTCTCTCACAATCAATAGCTTTAACTCCAAAACGTTATTACCCTCTGCTGATTTTTAAGGTGACTGAGATGAATACCAGAAGGGTATTTTGAATGCAAGGAAGCACTACCCTTGTGAGCCCCTTACATGTCTCACCTGCCAATGGTGTTGGTTTCAGAATCAGATCCACATTTTGCTATTCACTTGCTGTTGCAGAGTCAGTCAAACAAAGAGCATAAAGTTAAATCATAGGTTTTGCTTCAGGTTCTTTCTAAACCTTGCAGTCTGAACCAACTGATGTCAGTCTTCAAGAGGCTCTCAGCCTGTGCTCTAGAAATAATAGGTGCACAGGACGTTACAGAAGGCTCAAATGAGGGAAGAATAGTACTACCAGCCATTAGGACTGGCTCCCGTAAGTAAATCATTACCCCAGATGCCTCCAAGAGCTCTTTCTTCACAGTGACTGCCAGGGTGCGTACACTGCATGGTACCTCTTGTTGAACAGGGGATTTTGAGCAACTTGTTTTAAATACACACAAAAAGCACACAGTTCTGTGTCTCACACCTAGACGTCTATAGGCTTACGTGCTGTACCTTCCCCAACTAAAATAAAAATTGGCATTTTTCCTCTACGTTTTGCTGTAGTTACTACTTTTCTCCATACCTTCATCTTTGTGGAATAACAAATTCTTCCCTGATGTCTCATACACATCTGAGAAGAGCAAGTATTTACTACATAACTATGAACACAGAGGTAAAGGGCATCAAAGCTCATCTGATAACTATGCTGGCTATTTCCATTTCATACACATTTAGAACAGTCCTACATACCATCAGTGTCAGGGCTGTCATGACAAACAGCAGTGTTGTGCCAGAGGGTTGTGCAACCCCCTCTGGTTCCTTCATTAGTGATAGAAGTTATGCTCAGTAAAATAAGTTTACTGTACTACTACTCAGAGATGGTAGCATTCTGAACATACATCCACCCTCCTCCCCAAATACGTATGTACAGAATAGTATACAATAAAAACCAACATTTATGCACAGCACTCTGAAACACAGGAGGGCTTTTTGTTGTTAAGATGACACTGCTCTTTACCACTTCCAGAACTGGCGAGAAAGCAATTTTCCAAGTCTTTGACTTACTTTCATTGACAGGAAGGATACTGAGTCTGAGGCCTGGGGGGGCTACTCAAAAACAGTGAAGAGCTCCGGGATGGGCAACTATTAAAGCCTTTGAATCCTGAGGACAGCTGTGTCAGCCAACCTGCAACCCAGGCTTGTCGGTATTCATTATGCTGTTCTCACAGCAGAAAAGAGCTTAAATGCGTGTTAAATCTGGAATTCTTCCAGACATTAAAGTGGTATGCTGACTTGTCTAGCCTTTCAGATATGCCAGCATCATACCACCCTCTGTTTTTTATGATTATATCACCTCCTACACTGAAAAGCCCCGCATCTCGGCCACTTCTTTAATTTTTCAAAAATAAATAACATCTGCTATGCTGTTACTACTTATGGTTAGTCACACATAAATATATGTGGTATGTTATAAGAATTAAGCAATCTTTATGATAGCACTGCTTGATCATTTAAACACAGATGTTCTCCAATGACAGATCTTCATACTGACTGATCTTATGACACCAGCTCGTAATAATTTCCAGCAGCTAAATTGCAAGGGAAGACAGCTAAAATTCATTCAGTACTTTCTCAATATTCCTTAGTCACATAAGCAACTGCTGTTTTACCCTAGCCACCCAGCATGATAGTAAACGAAAAGAGATTGCAGTCAGATGCTCCAATCTGCTCCTGCCGCACTGCATCAGTATACTGCGACTTACCCCAGGCAGAGCGCCGAGCCAGGCTCCAGTTCTGACATTGCTGCCCCTCAGATTAGAGGTTACTTTTTCCTGAATGAATCCCCATACTCTACAAAGAAAAATAACGGTTTGTCTTTCATCTTCTTAGAACGGCACAACAAAACCCACCAACTGTAGCTTGCCTTCCCATGTTTTATGTTATTTTTTGATGCACACCATCTACAAGTGGACAGGCAACAAAAACCAAAGAGCATACACAGAAGAAGGTTTCCTGAATCAATATTTGGTTGCTGAATTGGAACAACTCACAAAGCTTATAGGACTCATAGGAGCAGCTTTCAGCAACCTAGTCTGAATTACTAGTTTACTGATGTGGAAGGGTGTTACACAGCTCAAAGTGAAACATATCAAGAGAGGAATGCATAATGCGAGGAAACCTCTGCAACAACATGCAGACTGAGAAACAAAATTAAAATCCTTACCTACATAGGTTCTTTCAATCATAGGCACCATCATACCAGCTAGAACAGCCATGAAAACAACCACAAGAAAAGCAACCCCTATCCCCATTTTCTCCTAAAGTAGGCATAAAACTGTGAGAGACTTTCTCTTCTTCACACAGTTAAATATAACTCAAAAATAACACATTCCCATACTACAACCCCTTCTCCTCCCCACCCCCTTACATATTTCAGAAAACATAACCACCTGGTAGTCAGCTGAAATAATTATTTCTGGTGCCACCTGCTCATGCATTGCAACTGCTTCACCTGTTGGCTTTAACCTCCTCTAGAACACCTGATATGGCCTGAACCTGTCCTGGAGATTAACCTTTTCCTTTCCAAGCCTTTCACTTCTGATATATGTGATCTTGAATTAGCACAATTACATTTTGAGTCTGTAAAAGAAAATATTTGCAAGTGATGATTCCAAGTTCAGATTGGATAAGGACATCCTTATTTTGGGTAAGGATGTTGGACAAAATACAGTATAACCATGTAATAAAGCACAGAAATAATATTCAGAGGCCTTTGGTCTGCATTTTTTTGTTGTTCTTGGTTTCATTCCACTCACAATCAACCACGAACTTTGGAAAGTATGCAGGATAATGTCACAGAACAGTATTTTGAAGTGAAGAAATACTGATCACTGAATGACTGAGTGCTCTGGTCATGTTCTCAGTCTTAAGTGCATCTGCCAGGCAGGTGGCTGAGCTAGAAACAGAAACTTCCTTAAGTCAGGTTAATCTATGATACAAAACTGAAGACCCCTTCACCCCCACTCCCCAAATTAGGCTTGAACTTACCGAAATACCCATACTTATGTGCCAACGTACATTCAAAGTAAACTTCATAACTTTTTTTAAAAACAGATGCCTATTTTTAAAATACAGATAGTGGAGAACATCAGTGTAATTGGTTGGGAGCAAAAACAATTAGCTATGGATGACTAAAGATGCAAAGCTGAGAGACGTAGAATTGCTAACTAAAATAGGTTTCTTCTGTTATAAAACACTGAAAACAGTACAGTACATATTATATGGGCCTTAAAGAAGACTCCATATACCTTAGAGGAACCACAATACAAACAAAATCTTAAATGGCAGCCAACAGAACAGATAGGCAAATGAAACAGAAGTAAACTGCCAGTATTTATATATTACAAGCTACAGTAGCCCATCAGAAGCTTGTCATTGGTGTTTGGCATGCTCTTCCTCACATTCGCCTACTAATTTCTTTACCTTTGACATCTCTAACTGATTAACAGATTTTACTTGTGCTGGCTGCTCTGTTCTTAAAAATGGGATTCTGTTGTGCAAACAAACCACAAATTAAACAGACACCATGCAACACCCATTCATACGGGTTACTGAAATGAAAGCACGTGCCATTGGGCTGTATTGCATCCCTTTTCTGTAAAGATTCCCTATCACTAACTGGTAGGTAAAGGACCCAGAGCTGAAGGGGAGCCAAAAGCTACGGGGCTCCATTTCCCTGTGTGAAGTGGAAATGGATCCATGCCCAGCTGCCCTATGCCATGCTGTGAAGTTTCCTGTAAGAATCACAGAGGCACGACATGAGCTTGTTTGACAGTCAGCAGCATAAAATTCTCCTGAGCCACGGGCACTGAGGAACCACATGAATTCCAGCAATTGTGTACCAGACAATTCTCCTCCCAGACATCTCCCACTCTTCTCCTCAATACTCAGTGTTTTATGTTGTACAGTAGCTTTCACATGCTACTAATCACATTTATAAAAGCATGTTTGTGTAGTACATGAGTTCATCTCCTTGTAAGCTCTTTTACTAGTGACCAGCTGATATACTGCTTTTTTCATTTTATGACCAGCAACACATTTTTCAGCATTGTCACTTAATTAAGACTATTGCTTACTCTGATACACTTTTAGAGTGAAAACTGAGCCTAGGGAATACCATACCTGGGCACCGGATCCCTCTGCAAGCTGTAAAATAAACACTGTGCCTTCCCCATGCCACTGCAGAGGAGGGCACTGGCCACTTGATGAGATCAAGTCGCATCAGTGGCCATCATCCCCCAGCTGTCCAAGAGTCACAGCAAAGGCAGGAGAACAGACTCTCAGAGACGTGGTTTCTCTTCATACAGCAACAGTTTTGCTAGCAGCAAAATAACTTCCTACCAATATGCCTAGATCAGTCGCAGACAACCCCTTCCACTTGAGCAATTCACGCAGAGGGAATGGGCAATTTTTTGGAAGAAGAAAATTGTATCCAATTCCTATGATGTTTTGGGGACTATTCCTCAGAAATAATAGGTCATAGGATGCAGCTAGAGAGAGTGATGAGTTTCAGATATCTCTATAGCAACTACACTTATTAAAAAAAGAAGTAAAACCTTTTTGCATCATATAAACAGTGGTGTCTGTCTCAGGGAGTTTAGAAGGGATTTTTGTGTTGACTGCTGCATGCACATCACTGCTGCTTTTTTAAGACCAGCACTTGCATCTTCTGCCTACTAAGAAAAATGGTGTTTGGCTGCAGAGGCAAATTAAGTTTTTGCACTGGTCTCGAAACATTAGTAATGTTTCTGCTAGGTGCAGAGGAAGAGTGTCATTTAAATATAATTTAGAAAATACAATTGTTTTCTAAAAAATCTTCATTGCTGAATAGCAGACATCTGCATAAATACAACAGCACTCCAGTGAATAAAACTGATTCTCTTCCTTCCCTAGTTGACCGAACAGTGGAATATTTATTTTCTCACCTGAAACTTTATTTTTTACAACCAAGCCTTTGCTTTAATAGTGCTGGGTATTTCCAGATTCACACAGACCTAAATTTTTGCACACTTTCATGGAGGCAACTGGCAGGAAATTGTATTTATGCTAATATAAATAACATTAATAATATGCAGCTTTCATAGCTCCATACTGATGTAGACAGGATCTTTTCAGAGCTCAGCCTCACTTAAAGACCACTTTGTAAAGCAGAGACTCTAGAAACTGCAAATATGGAAGTTACAAAACATAAGCTGAGCTGCAGGCTGAATTGCCTGGGAAGCATCGCATCAGTGTTAAGTAGGAACAAACACACTAACTAAACTGAGCAAGACTCATGGCAGATCAATAGACTATACTGACCTGCAGATCAAAACGGTTTTCCCTCCATGTCAGCTCCTAGTACAAACCTTTGATCAGAAACAGAAACTACAACTGCTATTAAAGCCGTGTGACAGAAACAAAAGAGATTTCAGTCATAGGAGATTTAGGGCCACCTGTTCCAGCCAGGCTGTATACATGAGCACAGGTTGTTCACAGAAGGAACGGGCACACTTTAAAAAAAAATAAAAAGTGTATTTTTTAAGAAGTCTGGATTGTACAGCTATGTCTACTGCAGACTGCTGAGGAGACTCGGCTTTTCCGCATGGGCTTGCTAAGCCCTGAAGTTGAGCTGACTGAAACTAGAGATTACTGCCAATGGCAGCAAGTAACTTGATGTCCTCTGATTAATTTTTCTGATTTGGAGTGCAAAAGTGCTTTTAAAACTATTTCTGATGAGGGAATTCACGCACACAAACACACACCAACCCCCTTTTTGGTTTTGGGGTTTTTTAAATTCATATATCAATTTTAAAAGAGAGATCCTCCTCATAGCTTTGTTTTCAGCTATTTTAATCATCCCTGAATACCGTGCCATTTCACTGCAACAAACGAGGAATTTGATCCAGGACAGAAGATTATCTATTTCAAAGAGTATTAATTAATAACAACCTTTAATGAGTTTTAGGAGTAATAAAAAAAAAATCCCAACATTTCCAGTATATGTAATTACTTTCTCCTAATTCAATAAAAATAAATTTACTTAGAGATTTGTTATACAGAAACATACAGTAACTTCAGAACAGATTTCAAATAGACATACCCAGAGTATTCAACAAGTTCAGATACAGTTTGCAAAGTGTCTGCATTGGCCAAGAGCTCATAACTGTCTCATAACTTAAATATTTATTCAGTCTCTGAGTTTTGAAGTCTATTCTGATATTAGCTGGTTAAAATAGGTCTGTATGAGCCTCACATAGAAGGAATTTTGCCTTTAACAGCCACTCTGCCCTGTAAAGAGCTGGAATAAAAAGCACAAGTAGATTTGTTGTGGTTGACTTGTATTGCTCTACAGTATTTTGGAGACATAGATGCATTTGAATGAACTACTGTGTAATGAAACTAGATGACTTTTCTATTCATTGATGAAAGTGCCCGTAGCTCACATTTTGAATCAAGCAAAGTAGTGAAATACTAACTATTGGACAAATAAATTTAATTTGTCAGATTCTCAGAAATCGCTTAACAACATCGCAAGTCCTTAAAAAAATGTATTTTTAAATAAAAAAAATATAAAGGTTTTTTCATCTGTCAATATGATTCTAAACAGCAGCATATTTTTAATCTGTTCTCAGAGGTGTAAGAAATACAGAAGGAACACAGACAGCATCTTCACAGATCAAAAAGAACAAGATAAAAAGAGACTGAGGATTGATAACCCTCATTCAGACAACTGGTTTTTAACTTGCCAACAAAACAAAAAGTCTCAGGTATTCTTGTTTGGAAGATAATCATTCTTAATTGTTTTCCTCTTCTCTACTTTTAGGAGGTTGAGCACCCCTCAAGAGTTTTATTGCCTTTGGTGTGGAGTTTTTTCTAGGGTTTTTTAGTCACGGGGTATGTTTGTTTGTTTCTACACACTTTCATGCATAGTGTGTTTCTTCTCAGCACAAGACATTTCTGCTTAGCAAGACAGAGTGTTTGTGAGGGGTAATCTATACTACTGTCTTAAACCATCCCAGACGCCATTTTCAGATGTCAGAATGATATTTCCACAGTTACTTTGATCCAATAATTACCAGTGGAATTTCTTTTTAGCATCATTCCTTATATGGTCCTGAAAGCAGTAAAGACTATAAAAGTTCAAAAGGCAAAAATTATCAGCACCAAAAAAATAATTAAAAAAATTAAATACTGGAAAATGTAAGCCAAAGAACACTGCTATTAACCAGGAGTTCTGGGTTTTTCTCAGGAGCACGATAATAGAAGAACAGGAAATAACCAATTATGCTGCTAAAGGCACTCCAATTTTTCTTCTATTTATTCCAAAAATGTGTGTGTTTGTGGAGGGAATTTGGTTCCAGCCCTTACTCCCTTTCACAGCTGGTATTCCTATTCCGTGCATTCTCTTCAGATTGCTGCCTTCAAGGACTCCAGGCATAAAAATATTACAGAGCAACAGCAGTCCATTTCCCAAGAAAAATTATGGGCAGAAAACCTAATCTATCTTTTCATCATATAATAACTTGTACACACATCTAGTTATTTTTAGCCAAAGTCACTAGGAATCTGTGGCTGTCAGGCTAGTTATTTTGAAAAAAACCTGTATTTGCTAAAATAAATCCATTTACAATTCTTTAAGAAAAATTTTAAGGCTATTTATTGAATCTACAGCATGTACTACCCCAGCAATGAGCTGTATGTTTAATTACCATCTTAATCAGATCCATTTACCTACTGTCTCTAGTTTATTCAATTTTCTCAAACCTCGAAGCTCAAGATCAGGAGTCAATATTAAGTAAAGCAAAGGAAAAAATATTCATCTTTCGGTAGTTTAGTCCATCACCAGCTATTGAGCCTATGACACCCATCAGAAAGGCCATATAGGATAAGATAATCAGCATGTTTTTCCAATGAACTCAAGTAACTGGAAGACAACAAAACCAAACTCATTATGCAAATTTAATCATTGCCTTTGCCTCACCTTGGTGAACTGTCACTTTCTAAAAATGCAGAGAAAAGAAAAAAAACCAATATTTTCCTCCTTTAAATATAGGTAGTTTCTCAAAAATCATAACATTGACCCTACCTGAGCCACATGGTTTGTCAAATACAGGTTTTCTGGGCCATTCCTAACCCAAACTTACTCTTAGAGCTCCTGGGAACCACATTCTCACCTGGTGCCTCTGGCCAGAACCCAGCTTCCAGCTCTTGCCTCTCCAGGGCACACTTCCACATACACAGCTCTAGCCACTGCTCATGAATCAGAGCCTCTTTTCTATTTTTCCACCACCTTGAAAACCATTTAATCACATGCCACAGCCTCTTCTCTGTTCATCTGAGCTCCATGGGTTTATGCCATTGACTGAAGCCTCCATTGATTTACCAATTACTAAACAAAAGAGTATTGAACTACTCCCTCCTTTAGCCTGGAAGTGAGAAGAGCTGTTCCAGGGAGCTCAGACCCAAACCATACCTGTAGTCAGTGTAGAAGTGATTCAACTTTGTGACTTCAGAAATCGAGATGGCAGGAAGCAGTAAAGCATGAGGGTAAATCATAAAGCTAACTTACTTGCACAGCTGTTCCAGTACTCCGCTGTTTTTCCCCTTTCTCCTACACATATACACATTTGAAGTGAACTGAAAACATGATGTATTGCAGACTTTTTCAAAGTTGAAATGTGACTGCATATGCACAACAGGTGTACACACTGGTAAAATATTCAAAGATGGAAGGATCGCATTCGTCTCTTTCACAGGAACTAAAATATATGAGGTGATTTATGTAGCTCATCTGAGCTAGTTAGGTTAAAATATTCCTCCAAACTCTCCACAGACAGTTAAAAGTCTGGAAATGTTTACAGAAATATTTCATTAGAACTCCAAGTACTAAAAATATGAAGAAGAGGGAAGAAACATAAAATAACATATCATTTACTAGACATTCCGTCACATGTCATTGTAACTTAGATGGCCATGCAAGATGCGACCACTGTTTGTATCCCTTAATCCCCTCAGTTTTATTAGCCCTCCCTTCTCCAGTGTTTCAGTGTTCCTGAAAGCAACACTTGACCTCCACAAGGAAGATCTTAACGGTGCTTCTACAGAGTTGGATTTTTGTACAGACTGTTCAGCTAATCCTACCCGTCTGCCACTTGGGCAACAGCAAGAAGTGTAATGGAAATATATATAATCACAAATCTTACATCCTGGCAATTCTTTTCAAATACTGAGCTTTTTTAATGATTTCTTTTATTAATGACCACAAGCAACATAGATGCACAAAGGTAAACATAACAGAAAAATAACTTGTGAACCTGTTTTGAGCAAATATTGATCATATGATATTTGTTTATGAAACTTTTTTCTTGCAAGAGTATTTTATTTCAAATGCTGAAAATACCATACAAATTTGTATAGCATGGAGGAAAATCCCAATAAAAAAGTACCATTGCCATCCAGAAAAACAGCAATAATTTTCTAGTACATATATGTTGCATATAAAACTATGTGCTACAGTCTTACTACTTATTTAGGTCAATAATTTGTATTCTAAGTTAATTATAATATTGCTTATGGTGCCACTATTAAAATTCCTCATACTACACACAATGTTTTCTATGATAAATTACACATACATTTGTTTCTGTGATAAATCACACATACTTTTGTTTTACATAGCTATATATGAGAAAATAGTAGACAGTGCAATAACAGGAAGTAATTTTCTTATTTTTAAGAACTTTCATTATGGAATCTTTCTGTCAAGTTTTACCTGCCAACAGCCTATTTGGAAATACAAGGATAATGTATTCTTTTATATTTTGTCCTTGGTCACTTTTTCTTGTTTAATGACAAGATCCTTCCAAGGAATAAACTTCAAGAGAACTGTGACAACTCATTTTGTACCCTATTCCTTGTCTGCTGTGTAATTTCATTAATATTTTGTCCAAGTATGCCTTTTTTTGTATAGCAACAGCTTCCTCCCAAAGATACCTTATAATATTTCCACTGCCAGAAATTTAAGACAGATGATTTATTCTGTATCCCTTTTTTTTAAGATATACCTGATGTCAGCAATTTTTTCAAACTGGGGGATGTTTGCCTACTATTCACAAATTGAATTACCCTTCCTTGATATGGAACTGTCTTTTACATTATTTTATTTTGCAGTTTCAAGTTTTCTTTCTGCTGATTTTTGCTTTGCTTGCTTATTTAAGTCTGCCTGCCATCTTTTGATGATGTGTCAGCATGTCTCATCATGAGAGAAACAAACAACAGTCAAGAAAAAAGGCAAATGCAGCTTCAGTTCACACTTTGAATCAAGTTAAGGCGTAGACTTCTTGTTTTCCTGCCAAGATTAAATCCTTCTAGTAGCAGATGAAACAAAAGTGACTCGACCCTCACTTACATTCCACCTGTAGCTGGCTCTGGATCCTCTCCCACCCCCTTCAGCTGATCTGGGAGAAAACAAGTCATAAAGGCAAGACACATTTGCTCCATGGTTTTACAAAATGTGCCATCCTGGAACCACACGAATGAATGTTTGCCTCATTAAATGTACTTACCTCCTGTATTCTGGGCTGGCTCATTCTTGGCACCTACTGCTGTCGCTGGTTTGAGCAAGAGCTGTCAGCACTTCATGTCGTTCCCAGCAGCACAGCTGCACCACGCTTGGCCAACACTCGCCACACCTTTAACTGCGCACCCCTCGGGAAGCGTGATTTCCAGCACCCGCTCTCCCACGCTCGTACTCCTCGCAGCCACATCCCTTCACGCCCCAGTGCTAACCTGGCCACCTCCAACTACTGCCCTACTGTTCAGCAGCACTGGCGGTTGTGCATGTTCAGTGTTTCAGGGTGGTTTTGCAGATTAGTTTGGCAGCAGTAGAACAGCTGAAACTTCATCATTCCTGCATAGCATCAGCTGCAAAGAGACCTAAGGAGAGGCAGCTAAACAGGGTTGTGAGTAAATACCGAGCAACAGGCAGACACTGACGCACTCAACTAGGTTTTATTAATCATATCCCAAAACAAGGTTAAGAATGTGAATGTGTCTGTGCACAGATAGGTCTCAGAGGTCATTAATTCAGCCAATATCTACATTTGAATAGAAGAGTCTGCTCAGAAAACTGAAATACTTGTAAGCCACCAATTACTATTATCCTAAGAGTAATCATATGAAATGACCAGTGTGAACAATCACTCATGTTTGACAGGGGTGTTTTTCATATTGTCTAAAAATAACAACATTGACTTCATGTTTACAGCAGGCCTAAGCATTTCAGTCCCCAAGCAATTCACACTGCTTGCAGTTATATTTAGACCTGCTCTCAAAAACCCAAAGCGTACTCTTGCTCTCCATCACCACCTCAGACGTCAGACTCCCCTCCCTCTCCCAGCTAGAGACTCTACTGACAAAATATCTGCTTCTACTGGAGTACAGATCCTTCTTGACAACTGCCATTTCTGCTGCAGACGTGGTCACAGCATAAGCTGCATTTCCCTCCTGTTTCTCATTTCCCAGGCTGGCCTTTTTCTGCTCTCAGGTCTCACCTGGCTTGGTAACAAGGCCTTAGGAGCACAGGTTAGACAAACTGTCCTGTGCAAGAGTTCAGCTGATCTGGAAGCACCAACTCCCACCAGGTTTCTTCATCAAAAACACCAAGAAGAATTTTTTGATAAATGGATCAAGGAACAAAACAATGTGATGGTAAAAGACCATCACAAAGGATGTAGAAGCAATTTAGCAAAGTTGTTCCTGGGTAAATAAGAAGAATGGAAAGTTGTACCTGCTGTATTTGTGTAATTAAATCCAGAGTTCAGATCACAGCTTAATTTCAGAGAAGTGGAGGAACTGTACAAGCGTGGCAATTCTATAACAAACTGGAAAACCCAGGCCTTATGTTGCGGCACGGTGAGGTAAAACCTTTGAAAGACTTCACTCAATCTGTTTCTGCAAAACTGTAGATCTTGGGTGCTTAACTTTCTGTTACGTCCTGTTTCTGTTGTGAATCTAGACTTAAGTGGGTTTCTCCCACCCAGACAGGTGATTTTGGAAGAAGGCTGCCCAGAGAAACCAACCAGAGGAAGAGAGCCATCCAAACCTCGCACATTGAGACAGATAGGGAAATTTCTCCTGGAAGGCAGTCACATCTGCAGCCTTGCATTGCTCATTCCAGTTTTCTTTTTCCAAAGCTTCACTGCTCCTCGTACCCCTTCTCCTCATCTAATTTCTCTTATTTCCATCTTCGTCTCTAAACTTGTAACATTAGAAAGGTATCTGCCATTCCTCAGCTGCTGGTATTTCCAGTATGATGCATCTTTCAATCATTGCTGGCTCTGTTTCGTCTAGTTTGATTTAAGCACTCATAGGGGCCCATTATTATTATCATGCAATAATATAATTGAAGCCACAGAAAACAGTAAGATTTGTGTGCTGCCACCCAAGTGACTGCGGGTACAGCAATTAGCAACTAAATCAGATCCTGTGACTTCTAATAGATGATTTATAAGGGTGAAGTCATTTCTCCAAGAGAGTCTTACCATTCATGATAGGTGGCTCAAGCCAACCAGCCAAGTTATACCTTTTTTTCTTTATTTTATTTAATATATACACAACTGGGACAAGGGCTGCATAGCGATCACTTGGATCAGAATACAGTGACTTTTCACACAGAAAAATTAACTATTTTAAAGAAAACATTATAGTCCAAAAAAGTTCCCTACCACATGGTTAGCACTTCCCTTCTTTGGGGTTTGGCACAGAAGAGAGGAAATTTGTAACCAAGTATTTCATAAAAGGCCTCTGTAAACTGTTGGCTGAAGGCAGAAATATCATACTTTGAATTTAATAATTGACACAGCCAATTCAAAAATCATGGTGAGTAGGAAGATAAAGTCAGCATGATGGCCTGTGACCATTCAGGTTGTATTAATCTGACCACTAGCACTCTAGTGAGGGTCATGCTATATTTCTGAGGGAGTTCACCATACCACAGCGGTTAACTTGCCAGCCACAACTGTTTCAGTGTATCACTGTATCACTGTTCAGGCTACTATGTCTCCCTTACACATTTTTGGCCAATGCTTACAAAGTATGTTATAGAATAGAATCACAGAATCATTAAGGTTGGAAAAGACCTCTAAGATCATCAAGTCCAACCGTCAACCCAACACCCACATGCCTGCTAAACCACATCCCGAAGTGTAATACCTACATGTTTTTTGAACACCTCTAGGGATGATGACTCCACGATTATGCGGAAGCACTAGCAAGATGCGAGGAAATGAAAATGTATCATGAAGCACTGAAAGGTTTCCAAAGATGTTCTACTACATTTCTAATATGAGGTTTCACCTTCTTTTTGATTACTCCTTGTCTAAAGCCAAATTAACACAGAAAAATAATGGCATGTATTTACTGTCAGTTAATATATTCTGAGTCATTGCATTAGATGTCTCTCTCATTTAGAGGAACAGTACAATTTAGGTCTAGGTGGACTTCGCAATAAATAGCTTATGGGTGACTAAGTACTTTCTAGCTCATCATATATAGACATAGTTCTATTTTTCTGATGGTTGTTAAAGGTGACAAGTAATGTGACTTTTGGCAGTTGCACTCAGTTCCTCGGGGAAGAAGACTCAACTTCAGAATACATGCAATAAAAGAATGTTGTATAAATGTGCTACTGAGTTTGACAGGTTGAAACACTCTTGTTAGGATAGCAAGGACAGACTGAAACATATCAGGGCCCATAAAGGTGTCCACGGTCTCTGGAGATTATATTATCCAAGTAGCCTAAGTGATGGAAAATCAGCATAATGCTTCCCTACAGCAAAAAAAATTTCATTAATTTGATTTTGGTCATCATGCCTCCCCCTCCATTCTAAACTAATAACAGCTTGTGTAAAGGCCTTATTGTAACATGAATTCATATGCGTAGGGTAAAGACGGTGTAACTGTGTTGCCCTGTAATAACGGGCTGTACGCTCTGTATGGAATTTGCAAGGCCTCAGGACTGAGGCTTGTCTGGCTTCATCTGTCCAACCTTTTCTTCACCTGTCTGCAACCTCCTTTTACTTTGGTTAGCTCTAACAGCAAATTTTCCTAACTGACTAGGTTCTAGGACTAGTTTCTTTACCTGCATTTATCTCCTATAGTACAATCATAGTTTTATGCAGATAGCAAAAACAAGGAGTTATTCCATGTAGAATGAGATATTTATGGCTAACATAATAATGCAGAGAAATACAGGCCTGGCGCAATAGCAGAAGCTTGAGAAGTGGAGAAACAGGATGGACCAGAGAAGAGTATAGGCACAAGAAAACAAAAGATGGGGCACGGGCCTGGTACTATGAAAACCTGCAGCTACAAACAACTCACCAGTGGTCACTAAATGAAAAGTGGATCTGGAACTGGACAAAAGTGGGTTTCTATCTAACAAAGAACAAAGAAGTAGTATCCAACACATGACAAAGATAGGCATGAAATATGGATATGAAGTGGAGCTGCAGATCAATGAAGGATCACAACCGATGATGAAAGAGCAAAGGCGTAAAAGTGTGTTAGCAAACATACAAAAATGGACTCACAGATCCTTGAGCCATGGAGCAGAAACCATCAACATGAATAGAACACTCTTCCCAGCACAGGAGTCCATATGCTGACAAACCACTGTAACACTCTCATTCCTACCAGAACAAAACCGCTGACCTATGTCCCAGAAGAGTAGGGGAAGGGAAAGCAGAATAGTTTCTGACGCTTTCCCTCATAAGGAGTGTGTGAATAATAATTTTAACTCAACTTTCATTAGTATTAATCTTTTTATGCATAGATGTATTATTTCCCTTTCTGTAATAATTTCATTTGGATGAGTAAGGGATCTTTGATTAGACTGTTAAGATTTCAATTATGTTAGCAATAAATTCTTGGCTTTATGTGAGGTGTGCCTCATTTTTGCCCATAAACAAGATTTTGAGTGCAACAATGGTTGGCAGTTCTAACTACAAAGTAGTTTAAAAAAATATGAAACTTTGGATTTGCTAAGGAAAGGTCATCTTCTGCAGAGTAGTTGTATTTCTGTATATAACTTAATTATTCAGTAATAATTAATAAAAAAGGGAAAGGGATTATTCAAGTGTTTTGCTTACTCTCCCAAATACTTCTGTTACATCATGTACAAAGTTTGACAACACTGTATTCTATCCTTCTGCATGGCATACCGTCTTACTGTCAAACAAGTTAATAAGACCATAACATTAGAAAGACCTTTGGAGGCCAAAATGTTAGTTGCTAGTATGTCAGAAAAACTACTACTATTGTTACTATTGCAATAGTACTACTAGTACTAATAGTACTACTGTACTAACTGTTATTTTTGCCTAAAAATATTTATGCACCCTTCGTACTTCTTTGTTCCTAGGCCAACACTATTCGTTATTAAAAAACGATCTTCACTGTCCCTGATGTTTGTCACTTAAAAATATTCAGCAACTGTCATACTTCTCAGTCTTTATTTTGCCAAGTAGGCAGCTTTTTTTAATTGTCCCATTGAGAGAAACTCTTCTTTTCCCTTAACACCATCCACCCTTCTTTTTTACCCATTCCATTCAAACTCCATCTCTCCTGGGCATGAATAAGCAGAACTGATAGTCCTATAACTAATCCTCATTATTAAACCTTAACTGCTTGCTTTGTCCTTTGTACTATTAGATTTATTGTTAAATTACATCGCACTTCAGTTCCTTTTGTTCTCAGTGCTGTCTAGCTTCTTCTGCCCTTGCTCTCCATATTTTCTTGAGGGTCTGTCAGCGCATTGCAAATGTACTTCGAGCAGTACATTTAAAAACTGCACTTTTTGTGCCTCAATCACAAAGTTATTAAATATGATCAGTCTCAACCCCAAGCTCAGAAGAACACCACTTGACATCTCCTTTTATTTTAGTAATTCCCCTGTCAGTATAACTCACTTTCTGCTTAATCTGTTCCATACATAACTCCCACATTTTATCTCAGTCCCCATCTCAATCCACCTACTGCTTTCCCATGTGGCACCACGTCAAATGCTTTATTGAAACCTATACAGGATAGACATTTTCAGTTTCTTTGACTGGCCAATCATACCTCCAGTCAAAGAAAAATATCAGGTCATGCTCGTACTATAAAAAAAATCAAGCTTAGACTTCTATTGTAGCCTGTTTTCTAACTTTTTCTATTAATTCAAAAGAAATTATTTCCTGCAGCTGCAGATCTTGCATCCCACTGGCCTCAAAGCAAACAATTTCACAATATTTGACTTGTCTTCCTACATTATTACATGCTGAACAGAAAATGATCACAGTTTGTGTGTTGAGATCTGTAATTGAAGATCTACACAGTTCTCTACCAAATCTCTAATCTGTTCAATTTTATATACAGCTCTTCAACATCAGGGGGCTTTAACCAGCACTTCAAAGACAAGAACACACGAGCTAATTTAATGGGCATTCCCCATTAACAACTTCTGCACTGGAGAAGGATCTGTCTGTAGGTCTAGTTGCCATTTCAGCAGTACGGCATCCTTCTCACCTCCTCTTTTATAAGAGTAACCTACATCAGTACTGAATACTTTGAAAACTTCAGATTAAGAAACTGAATATTTTCCCAAGCAGCTAGATGACATTCCAAGCACTTCAGAGTTTCTTTCCAACTGATTTGCTTGCTCAGTTTATACACAATTGCCTTCGCCATGACCTGGAAAAGCTGAGAGTTACTAAATACCTGTACGTATCTGTAAAATAAAAGCAGCCCGAACCATTTATGTTCTAAATTGCTAAATGCAGTCCTGGCATTAACTAGCAATCTTCAAAATGATTCCTGGCCTGGACACAGTTCAGACGTCAGCACAGGGTGGGGACCATTATGAGATCTGCAGTTTTCTAGTAGTTGGAAGTCTCCTGTTTCAAAGGCAAAGAAAGTTTAAAAGTGGCAGCGCAGGCTATTTCACACCAGTTAGTTGGTTTCAGTGCTCAGAAACTTTCCTGGGCATGTTTAACTTACTTGTATAAGTACATATATGTACTGCCTAGGCATAGAGCTACTGAGGAAATCTTACACTGCAAGTTAAATAACAGATGTAAACAGACCCCTTTAACCCTTGATATGCACAGAAAAGAAATCAGTTTGTAATTCCGTATCTCTTCCTTTCCCCATCCCGGAATCGTATAGGGATTCAGAGACTGCACTAGGAAGAATTATTTTGTGCCATATAAAGATATAGCTAGAGAACATGGTGTCAGAGACTCTCTTCATCTATAGGCATGTAATCCAGGAAAGTTTTCCACAGACAGATGACCTCACCTAGCATAAACAACACGCTGCTTTTTCTACCTTTAATTACCAGGAAGCCTCATCAGAAACTGAACATATGCCAGAGACCCAACACTTAGAGGCTTTAACGGCCCTGGCCAAATTATCTCTGGGGCCAGCTCCCACACCATAGGCCCTGGCGCCTGCTTTGTCTCAGCCCCGAGTGGCCGTCCCAGATAAGTACGAGCCCCTAGCTCCACCATGCACCCCACGGGTCCAGACCCTGACCTCTGGACTGACTTCCTGGTCTCAGCTCGGGCCTGCCTCATCACCGCAAACCCACTGGGAAGCCTTGACTGTTGCTTGAACTTGTCCATGAGCTCTGGGTCTGCCACGCTTGTCTCATTCGGGTGGCAAGCGCCAGGACACCCGCTGGCCATGTTACCACGCTCGGCTTCCCACCCCTTAGGGAGCAGCCAGCCCCTGCTGCTCCCTGACAGCATGTAGCAGTAATTAATCTCTCGATAAAGAATGGTTTTCACTTCTTTTGCAATATTTCTTTTGAAGTTCTGTGACACACATACTAGCCCTATTCACTGCACAAGGTCAAAGTGGCTACATCAGCCACATCAATCAGCCAAGCTGAAATACAAGTTGTCAGCCTAGAAGAATGTTTCTAGGGGAGTTCCTAGTGGGTTGGTTTAGGCAACAGCCTTATTTAACATTTCCACTCATGGCCTTGGCACAAGGAGTAGATAGGTACTCAAGCAGATGGCTAGTGGCACAAAGTTGACAGGAATACAAACGAAAGCAGGAATATGCTGGGGAAAAATAAAAAAAAGTCAACCTGGAAAACAGAAATAATAGAAACTGAATGAGATCTAACACTACCAAATGCAAGCATGGGAAGCTAGCAGCTTCCTACACAACCTTCCACTACAAGCATAAATAACATCTGTTGAACATGACAAAGCAGAGACATTACTGGACTAGTTCAGTGTCTGGTGACTGCACACCAGCTCTGTGAAGCGACTCTGCAGAAGAAAAATCTGAACCAAGGTAGAACAGATGAAATACTATCAGTAAAGCTGAGAACCAACGCAAGTTCTGTCGTGGAAGGAGTTTGTGGGGCCTTATCTGATACGTTGAGCTCTTCTTATTTCTCCGCGCTGAAGAAACATAATGGGAAACAGAGAAGGGACCAGAGGAATGCAAAACCCACTTTATTAAGGGATATTACATTAACTTAGCTTATTTAGCCCAGTAAAATGGTGGCTGAGGCTGAAACACAGAAGGCACATATAAAGACCAGAAAAGGATGAGTTTTTCAAACACGGGTTTGGTCCAACACAGGCTCTGTATAAACAGAAAGGAGGTTTCCAAAGAGTAAATTTCTGGAAACGCACTGCATTAGAATCATGGTAGAAAAATCAACCTGTTCCAGCAAGACGAAGACTAATTCATGGAAAAGGACAACAGTTGTGCAGCTTCTGTCAGGATGCAAAAAGCATAGAGACAGGCCTCCTCAGTCAGAACAGTGTAACTTTACAGGGATACGCCTGCCCAGGTTAGGGTGCCTAGCAGCCCCTAGACAAAGTTCATTGGTTAATACTGGTACAGGCGAGTTAACTTTCCCTTTGAACTGAGGGACACAGGCAGGGCAGCCACAGACACCATGTGTTGTGTGAACAGCCCCGTTGCCAGAGGAACCACAACCTCAGTCTGCATTAGCGAGCAGAGCAGCCCAACAGGAGATCTATCAGGCAAAACAGTTGGTGCTGAGGATCTGACATCAACACTGAAAAATATCTCGGGAGTTTCTCCCTTTGTACTAACTGTAGTCCAACTCTGTTGTGACAAGAGGGCATTACATGCATTTCTGGAACACAATTTCCAGTTAAGCTTTGTTCAAAATCAGTCCAGTTCACACGCTGGAAAACAGCTCTGCAATGCAAACCAAAGCTCAGTAAGAGCACATAACCAAGAGACTTGCTTCAAAAGTTCATTCTCCATCTGAATGAAAACATGAGACTTATTGTCATTACAGCACTGCAGGCCTTAAGCTACACACAGTTTGAGAAGGATAAACCTTTCCATAGACACAGGTACCCTCTCTGAAGTTAAATCTACAGCAGCAACGATTTCAGCATGATGCTCCCAACCCTGGTTTTGCCGTAAGGAAAACATTTGCCTCATTCCCCGCCACTGATGGCATGAGAGCATTATTCAGTATAATCAAAACCACAGGTGAACCATCTCCTCTATTGACAGGCATCACTATGTCTTACTTAGGAAGCGGGAAGCTAATCACCTTTCTATCCTGCCCTATGCTCCCCAAATGTAAGCTTAAGAAAGGAAGTTGCAAGGCCATGCTGAATTCATTTCTAAGTGTTTTCTGGTCTGGGCTTTTTTCCCCCTCCTTTCCTTTAGAACATCAATAAAACATTAGTTGTGAATGGCTGATTTGTTCCAGTTCCAGCAGGTACACTCCAGGCTTACTGCAAGGCTTCTCATTTTGAAAATGTTTTTGACATAACATTGCTATGTTACCATCTGCCTGAGTGACAAATCCCAGATAAACAGCTTTATTGGGACGCTCTCTGTCCCTTAACACACAATCTATGCTAAAATTCCAGGGGCAGTTTTAAATTTCTTAAGACCAAAAACAAACACTACAACTTGAACTGTATGGAATATATTGAAAGGTTATACTAGCATATACAGTATGAGAGGCCCATACAGAGAAAGGCAAGTGAAAAACAGACACTGCATTTATTATTTATTAAGAATGAGAAAAAAAATCAAACAGCCTTCAATCCAAGCCTTGCTGCTTTTCCATCTCATGATGGATGTCATAATGAGCCGCAAGGAAGGAACAGGAATGGAAGAAGGGAGTCCTTTCCCTTGGAGGTGGTGTAGGAGTCTGAAAGCCTTCTGTACTTCATAGCATATGCGGAAAGAGCAAAGGTCCTTTACTGCCATCACCTGGAACAAATGAAACCAGAGAAAGAAACTTCCTCTTCAAGAACTACAGTCAAAACTCATAACGTTATGTGCTGTTATGCAGATACAGTGACTACATAGGCTTAGTTCCTCATGAGAGTAGTCAGAGAAGCAGTGAAATTAGAAAATGGTATCTCTCCAGAGAAATGGATATATCTTCATTCAACATCTGCACAATGAAACCAAGCATGATCTCTGCAAAACACAGATACCATTCTACATCCCAGTAGGGCCAGGGCTTCCACACCTGATGTGCTCACAGACAAACCTGCAGAATTAAATCTGCAGTTACCAAGGTGGTAAGGAAACAAAATAAGACTCAGAAGATTTAGGAGAAAATGTAAGAGTGTAAAGCAGAATCACCAGGTGTATCAGACAGAAAGGCAGTGGGGCTCTCAAATCTCCATTTGTTGATTATGGTAAAATTTAGCTAAATATTATCAACTTCCTTTGTTTTCCACCCTGAGACCAAAATATATGCAGGTGATGTTTGGAGAGAAACAGACACAAAACAATGTTCTAATCCACATACATATATAATTTGTCTGCTCTTCAGTAGATCCCATGTGGAAAAATATCTTGCAACTTGGTATGACAGACGTTACTACAGCTGAAACCAGCAAAGGAACACAAGGGACAATGATCACTGAATGCCCCTCATCCTCCACTGTATAATCATTCAGAAGTAGACTGATCTGCTAAATACTGAGGAACTCTTACACTGAGAAACTACCAAGAGCTTCCCTACTTAAATAGGCATCACAAAGCATTCTTTGGATCTAAAATAAAGATCAATTCAGCAGCTTTGAATCACTTCTCAGAGATTTTTCTATCCACTTTTTTAATTCACTGCAGTAATTTAGCTCTAAAAAACACTCAGATACTGTGGAGCAGCTCTATGTTGTCTGCTGTTCACATATATCATTAAGGAGTTTTAAGACTCACAAAATAATACAGGGAAAAGTATCCATAATTCTTTGAATTAAGTCTGTGCTGCCAGGGGGAAAAGCCTTCCATAAGCTAGATGTTCAATAAAGTCTTTTCTTGTTCAATAAGGTATAGAAAACAAAAGTGTCACTAAAAATGCTGATGCTGTATTTCAAAGTTTGAAAGAACGAGCTTTCAGAAATGCTGCAAATTCAAGGAGTAGAAAATTCGAAATATTGGTGTAATACATTTCTCCATTTCCCTTAAGTGTGCATTAACTAAACAAGGGGGGAAAGATGCACAATAACGGGCACTTTGATGGCTCTTGAACACCTGGCAAAAGCTGTCAGCTGCAGCTTTGATTTGGATAAGCAGCCAACAGGTTAGTGATCTGTATTCACCTTTTGTGTGGATGTGACCCTAGTTAAAAACCTAGGCATAAAATTCCTCAGCTGGTATAGATATTCATGGCTCTTTCCTATGAGATAGCTATTCTTAATGTTTCATTATGTCCTTTTTCAAATCAAGACAGAAAGAGAAGTAGTATGAAGGTCAAAAATAAAAATCAAATCAAAACGTATGCATGCTTAATGCAAGTTGTAGTTAAATCCTTGTGTCCATCTTTTGAAAATGTTTCATAGCTGTAACACCTATCCCAGCTCAAAAGTAATGGCCATCACAGACAGAAAACGTAGCACATTAAATATATCACTTGAGAGACGAGAATAGGAAGCGTAAGCATAGAAAAGCAGCTGTGCAGGGTTGCAGAGTGAAGAGTACAAGCTCTACAAGAAGAGGCCAGCTTGTGGTAGAACACCTGGAACAGCAGTCTTGTGAGGAGCTATGCTACATTACAAACTCACTGCTTGCACACAGAAATATTTTCAAATGCACTTTTGAGCACTTCACTTGACAAAAGCCATTTAATATTTGCTCCTATGAAATACAGGAATTTGTCCCAAAAGAGAACCGATAGTGAAGACAAATTTTGAAAATAAAGTCAAATGCCAACACTAACTATGAAAACCAGCAAAAATAAGAACATAAGCATAACCACTAATTTGAGTTTTGCATGCAACTCCTTAGCTTAAATAAGCAGCAAAGCAGCTAAGGGAATGATTTCAAAATCTGCTAAAGACTTTTGAAGCCCATATCCTACTGGAAGTGACAGATTTAAAGAAGATTATTATGCTATTAATATAGTGTTTGTTTTGTTCAAGGTCCTGCTGGACCAGTAGGATTAAATTTCAGGTCCTGTCTTTGCCACATGTATGTAGAAGCAAAGAATCATGGAGTAATGCAGGTTGGAAGACACCTTTGGAAATCATCTAGTCCAAGCCCTTGCTCAAAGCAGGACCACTGCTGAAGTTAGGGTGGGTTGCTCAGGGCCTCATCCAGCCAAGTTTTGGAAAGCTCCAAGGATGAACATTCTGCAAGGTCTGCATGTAACTTGTTTCACCTATGGCAGGTCATTCAGTCTGACTCCTACCTGTATACTGGGGTAAGAACACATCCTTACTTCAAGTAGTTGTATGGGAATAAATTCAGTGCCTGTGACACATGCTTACCTTGATTAGGAGATCTACATACACACATAAGCAATGCCTTTAATTTCCATGTATTTGAATATCTCTCTGCTAATATTTAAGGATTTGGGAATGTAATTTTTAAAGGTTATGGGTATCAAACACTTCCTTAAGGCAATTCTGATTTAAATATCCATTTTGGAATACTTTTGAACAGTGTAATATTCAAAACTATGAGAGAAACTAGAAGGTCTGCAACACATTATTTATTTTTTTAAGATAATAAAAGCTTCTTGAGATGAACTGCCCACTACCTTGTTTTTTGCACAGCATACACTGCAGAACAAACCTCCCCATTTTCCTGCCTTGTCCCCATGTTAGTTCAGGCCCTTTAGAGCTGCCATAAAGCAAAATTGTAATAGTACCTTTTAATAAACCAATTCAGCATTTATAGGTAATTGCTTTTCCCATAGAGTGACCCCCCCCCTCAATTCAGGCAGAGCTGCAGAGTGCCAAGCAACAACTTCAGTCTAAAACATTTCCTGAGAAATTTTCTTTGGATGAAGTTAATGGCCCCGAGTCTTGCCTCAGGCCATCAACCCTCTCAATCAGTCATTAATCCCCAGAAATTGCCCAGGGCCTCAATTGTTATTGCTTAAACACAATATATAATAATAATATATAAACTAGATTTTGAACAAACAGAGCAAATGAAGGTCAATATCAGGAAAGAGAATTCAGTGACAAATAAAGAAAATTCTGAGAAGTATATAATAGGTCTGAATCAGTTCAAGGGATACAAGGACGTGATCACAAGGTCTTCCGTGGCTACTGAGGACAAGGCCAGAAGCGCAGGGAGTTTACCTCTAACTTCAGTGCAATTTAGGTCAGATGCTTAATGCTCTAAATACTCACTTCTGGCACAGGGTGAGGTCATAAAAGGTGCCTGTAATGTCAAAACATTGAAAACAAATTATAGTTGCACGATATTTTTAGTTACCCTGGGGTAGATGATGCATTTCAAATACACTGTCACAGGACTCTACAGGTACTGGAAATACTTCTTTCTAGACTTTCCAAAGAGAAAAAGTATATGGGAGCTACCTTTACAATGGGTTTTGTTTCACCTGCTCCTACCACACACACACAAGAAGAGCATACTGCTCTTCAACTTTACAAATTATATTCATGCTTCGTTGTAAAATTTGTTGTTTCCTTTCCCCTCTTCATTCCCCTAGCACCATTACCTTAGTCATTACTATTGCTAGTCAACTCTCCTAACCAAGAAAGAGCTTTACTTGCCAGCTTCCTTTAGGTTAGTTTGTTTTCTTGTGCAGAACAGTCAGCTGGCTATACCTGGCCTGTTGAGGACTTCTACTCCAAAGGTGAATCTTCCACTTCTACAAAACCAGTTGAGGTTGCATCATTAACACCACCTTCCCCCTCAGCTCCTGGGGAATTTATACATGAGCATACACAGCAGCAGCGTATGGGCCAAGGAGGCTTAAGGGACAAGAATCAGCTCAAATGCAGTGCAAGTATCTAACAACAAGAAAGAAAAAGCTGTGCACAACATTCATAAGCCTAAGCCAAATAACTATTTCTATTTATGGACTTTATTATATATGTATGTAGCTCTCACAGTCAGTAACAGTAGAACCGCAGCAATTCGGAAGCTGTAAACATTGATAACAAACTGACTTTGCAGAAGTACAAAACACATCATGTAACATCTATAGAAAATGTCAATATCATCGTTTTATAGACCATTAAGTAACCAGTGATACGTGAAGCTAGTTAACGCCAATGAATTAGGTAAGCAGGACTTAACGGTGCCTTAAGTCAGTCACTTCAGTCCATACAGGGTAACTAACAGGACAAAGAGGATTGATTTTCATACGCATTCAGTATTTTCCATGTATATTGGAAATGCTGTACAAGTAAACCTCCTCCTTGTTTTTGCATGGCCCCTGCTAGAGCTCCTACATGTTACCGCAGTACCAGCAAATCACTACATTTGCACAAGTAGATCCACTGGCTACCACTACAACATAAGCAAAGACTATGCCGAAAAGTTTGTCATTTTCTCCTAATGAGTACATGCTTTTTGTTAGCAATACCTGGCTTTCATGGCTTTCCAATGCAATGTAACAGCACAGGAACCATGTGGGTATCGGTCCCACTTGACCTATATTGAAAAAAAAGCTCTTGCTGCCTTTCATGAGAGTCACAAACTGTGCCTGCCATGGAACATGACAGACAAGGTGTTTTTCTCCTCATTCCCACTTTTGCCTCAGCTCCATAATGCAGCAAACAGATCGGGAACCTTTTATCCTTAACGGAAAACCCATTCTGCTAATAAAACCCAAGATTTTCATTTCTTACTCAGATATTTAGATCATATCATATACTTTGTATAAAATTTATCAGTGTCTGCTGAGTCTCTTATTAAGCTAATATTATGCACTAATGCACAGCAATAGAAAGCTATATAAAAAATGTATCTATAGCAACTTCTTTTAATCTGATTTTGCTACTGCCTTAATCTGGACAATACACTCACAACCAAAATCTACAGCAATTTACAATTATTTTTTTTTTTTTGTCCTGCAGTAAATAAAGACTTGTAAAGATAGAAGGTAGTTGTATTACTCTGCTGTTACTGCTCACTACTACAGATCAGATCAAGCAATAGAGATATATGTTTCCACTTATGTCACCCTGAGCAAAAGTAAGCCAGACACAGCTGACTTGACTAGCGCTCACCTATACCAAAGGAAATAGGGATTGGCTGTTAGAGTACCACGCACACCCGTGCAGCCAAACCAGCCTCCCTCCTTCTGCAGTCTTTGGGTGAGTGTCAGGAACTTGTATCCAGAGTCAGCTACTGTTTTGGGAAACAGCCTCCCACAGCAGCAAGAGCCACTACCCCAAGCCCCAGCCCAATCCTGGCAGTATCAGGAGAACATCTGCCTGGGGCCCCCTTCCTTGTGGAAGGCTGCTCCCTTCCTGAGCAGCCACCCACGAGACACAAGGGCTGCTGCATGGAGATGCCAGCATCTTCCTATGGCAATGGAGCAGATCGCTGCAAGTGCAGGTAGAGTGGTCTTTTATCACAGGGGACTGAGACAGGAACAGCCAGTCTGAAAGCAAGATCAGGAAACTTTTCCTCAGTCTTTGAAGATCCTCTGAGCATGCCCAGCTCATCTTCTTTACCAAGAATCCTCCTTCACCAGCAATCTCCAGCAGTCAACCACGACCCACTGGCCAATTCTTGCATTACTCCTGAGCTTCATCGATTTCCTCATGTTCTTCCCACAGACCCTCAGAACTCCTACAAGTCTCTTCATAGCCCTTCATGCCATCCTTCCAAAGCTTCCTGTGATCCCCAGACCCACATTTATCTTTCTCTGACCCCTGACAGACCGAAGTTCACCAAAACCTCCCAATATATCTAAAGTAATACTGCATGTTTCTGCAGAGAACTGGATACACAAATTACATAAATACACATATATGTATTGTTTTCTTTTTTTTTTTAAGTGAGCCATAATGGTTCCATTTGAAAAAAACAGCAGAAAAAATGTACGGAAAAATCCATAAAGAATTTGCTGAGATAAAACCTGCTGTATTCTTGGCCTGCTTTTACACTGATTTCCAGGCACCTACTATTGTCCATTCTCAGTCAGGAAACTGTCTTAAATACGCAATTGGTCTGACATGCTTTTACAGCCATGGCCAAAAACAAGCAGTTGCTTATTAAAATCTTTAAAGCCACCCATCTTTCATAAACAATTTTTTTTCTGTGTTCTTGTTTTGCTTGACATTGTAAGAATTACTAATCCTGTACATTTGACTTCCAAAGTAGTTGTCATGGAAATTAAGGTGATCTTGCAAACTGTAAACATGATTTCCATCTTGCAGCACACAGGGAGAGAAACAAGAGGTCTTGTTTGAAAGTGAAGCCACAAATTCTGTTTTGGGCTAGACAGTCATATTTCACTCAACGGTAGACAGTAAGTCTTCAGTCAGCAAAAGCCATCAAATCTCTACTGTAGAATTTATCTAAATTTATGTGGCTGACTACATCCACCCTCCCGCCCTCCCTGAATATCTTACAGTAATCTTAAAAGCAGTTTGGAGTTGCATCACTAATTATTCAAAGACATTAATCACTGCTTATTTCAAAAGTGTTGTGGTAAATAAAAACGAACCTAAACTCACCTGCCACATATTCCAAAACTGCTGTGAGAAATGAGGAAATTCAGTATTAATCAAGTTAGAAGTAGGCAAGTGACTAAACAAACAAACAAACAAAATATTTATAATTCCAGTGCAGACACTTTCTGGCACAAACCTCCTTTTAAAACAATGTTGCCCTCAGTAATGCACTTGAGTAAAATAGACTGAAGTGCTTAGTACAGTTTTCCACTCACTTCTTCCTGTGTGGCACCCCCTCTTCAATGTTTGCACAGAGCTGGATTTTATGAAGTTATAACATAACTACTTTGCTTTCCAGTCTCAATCACAGCACTTAAAATACCAACATTTCTTTAAAAAACAACTACTCTCCTGTTTGCTCTCTGGAAGTTTCAAGGAGAAAAATTTGCCCTTAACTCATGTTCCCCTTGACAAGAGGAAATTAGGGTCTCTCAGTATCACCTCTTCAGAAGTAGGTTCTCTTCTCCACGTCCATGCTAACACCACTCAGTCAGGACACAGAACAGCTGCAGCTGCATGACTGATCTGTGCTGGGGACTGACAGTATTTCCCATACTGGACAGTATTATCCATACTGAATGCTGGATAAATTTGATCCTAACCAACATTTCAGAGGAACAAGGCACAGAGCAAAAACCCATAAAGGCTTATCTATACATTTAAGCCATGATCAGAACCACTCATTGAAGATTTTAAATGTTAACTATTTTTATCAGGAGTCTCAAATGCCCAAGAGTGCCCAGCACTGAAGAAAGTAACATCCTGTCTAAGGTATGGGACAGATAGTATGTAATATAAAACTGACAAATTCATATAGGCTATTTATTCAGGTATTGTAGATGTATATGATACATACGTAAACCAAAACTGAAACAATTCTATGAAACTGAGTAATAATTAATCCCTGAAGAAGTGGTATGTCTAGTTCTATAAGTGCTTACTTGAAGCAAATGGCTTTCAGCTTTGTCTTTTGTTTAGGCCCAGATAAAAAGAGTAGCTGTTGATTTAATGACCTTCTGACAGAGATCTCAATTATCATGATTTTGTTCTCTTGCAAAACTTTCTACCAGTTTGAAAGCTCCCATTACTTTATAGTTCTCCCATTCCAGATGCAGAAAATTCCTCAAACTGACAACCTCCAAATTAAAACACTGCAAAGGCAGCCACTGTATCTATTTACACGTCGGGATTTACACCTCATTACTCAATCCAGTTTTACATACAGCTTGTGAATAGCTACAGTATCCCCCTAAATCTGCTTGGTTCTGTATTTATTGACTTCTCTTTCTCCAAACTCCTGATTAGCTGGAGGCATCAGAACATTGTGTCACCTCTTCCTGGCTGCTCAGAAGGGAGGCTAATCAGAACGCTATCTACTATATCTACAGCAGCTCCACTTAACATTTTAGCTACTTAAGGTTATTTATTGTTAGATTCTCAGCTCAATGGCATCTCATCATACTTGTAAGATATTTCTATCTTACAAAAGTTCAGCTCAAACTTCATAGTTGTGATAGAAAAAAAAAGCTTTTGCTTTCAAAATTACTATTTCCTATTTGCTTCTGTATTTTAAGCTTCAAAACTTGTTAGCTACAGATTCAAAACTGCAGTTATTTGAAGCTTTAAGTTTTTTGGTTGGTTGTGTTTTGTGTTTTTTTGTTTGTTTTGTTTCAAACAAGTAATTAATCACTAGTAGCCAAGTTTCAGAAAGAGGAATGGTTCATCTCCATGTTTTATAGATGCCACTGCCAATATTTGAAGGCAGACGCTAGAAGCAGATCAACTTTGAATATCAGGACACTTAATTAAGCGTGAAAAGGAGATCTGGGAACTACATTTCATGCATTTCAGTTCTGAAATCTTGGAAACAAAATTCAGTAGTATATCATCAAATTAACTTCACATCAAGGTTCTGCTGACATGATAACATGGTTTGTCTAAGATTTCCAAAACTATTTTCCTCAGAACCATAAATGAGAACAGTGAAAAAAAAAATAACAGGATTTTAACTTTTCAATAAGATCCATGTGTTGAACTGCTCTCACTTCAAAATTTTAGGATGTTAATACCTAGAATTCTGGTTTCAAGTGACATATACCTATATGGAAAGTGAGCATATATGCAGTGAATGCTGAAATCTATTGCTATTTCTTCATCCACATACACCATTCGAAATGCTTGTGAGTATAAGACAGTATTTTGGCCCCTTGGATTTTTCTCCCCAGCCTAACCAGACAGTGCAGAAGCATAAAAAAACACAGCAAAGAGAGGAAGCCAGTCAGCACAGAGGGTCTGGATCCGCCTGCCTACTGGTTGGTGATCTGATTCTGGAATTTTTCCCCAAAAATCTCATGGAAAGTCTACCTTACCCCCAAGGAAAATATCAATTGCACTGCTGCATTTTTCACTTCTTTCCCTTCCAACTGTCTATATAAGAAATACTAGTTGGAAATACCCCAAATTTGGAAAGCGAAAAATAATATTATCTGCCAGCCCCCTAAGAGCAATTGTCTTCCTTCCCTTCCCTTCCCTTCCCTTCCCTTCCCTTCAGTACCTGAAATACTGGAAGTACAGCCTATAGCTGTAGCCAAGGACTCAGTCATGGGAGTTTATCTACAAGCCCCCAGTGTCATTTCCCCTAAAGATAAATAATAAAACATTTGGTTCTGTTACTGACACTTTTCTCTTTTCCTATACTAAAAAGGAGTGGGATGTTACCAGAACAGTGAAGTAGCTTTATCCTCCTTTCCAACACACAGTGTTCATAATTACATAGCTGTGGGAGGACTGAGACAATACTTGTCACATGTTGTACTTCGTCCTTTAAGGATTCAGCAGCTTCCATTTACTCTTTCTGAATGCACGAGCATTGCCAGAAAAGCCCCAATGCACTACACACATTAACTAGCAAAATGTGTGTAATTATCTAATAAACTGGCTGATGGATCATTTTGGATAATTTTCTTATAAAGCACTGCCCAGATCACCACAAAGTGCAAATGGTTATAAAACCAGTTTAATTTCATATACAGTATATACCACTTTAAAAATTTAGGCAGATTTTCACAGCATTATTAACAGAGATTAACAGCATAAACAGCAAGTCCAAACCCCGCGATTTTAGCAGTCCGCTGAACTGCACACAGTACAGCATGTGTTTCTACACAGCTGCAAAGCTTCACTGGTTTGGAAGCTGCTGCTCTGCAAGTACATGCTATTCAGGTGTGTATTTTTCCTAACTGTTCTGCTCCAAAGCCAGTAAAGTTGTATCCTTCCTGCAGCTAAACAAATTTAAGCCAATCCATATTCATCAGAACTAGGTTGGCACAAGCTGAAAATATTCTTTTTTTTTTAAATAAAGGAAGTAAACCTGCAGGGTGGCTATGTTAAACATTACTTTCCTACGTATTGTAACTGGTAAAACCTAAAAGGAAATTCTTTTACTAGGAAAGCTCTTTTTCACTAAAAATGTTTAGACATATTAAAGTATTATATTTTCCTAAGGTCTGACAACATATCAAATTTCCCTGAATTGTAGCAGGTTAAGTGTTGGGTTTAAATGGTCGAGGTGTCAGTACCTGCATAACCAAGCGTCTCCTACTGAAGATCATAATTTCTCTGGGCCTTTTACACCCAAACTGTAAAGACCCTTCCATCATCGAAGCCAGGTATCAATAAGTAGTGAGGAAATGCAGAGGAAACCTCACAGACATCCTCTACTCTTCTGCTGCTGTTCTGAACGCTACTCAGATGTTTCAAAATATTTCCAGACAGAATAATTGACATAACAACATAATGCTCAGTGGTAATATTAATCATCACAAATATGTGGCTATGATTTCAAAACCATACCTCTACATCAGTTGCTGTGTACTAGGCCTCATAAGGAGTTCTCATAGTGAGTTTGTCAGCAGCACAGACCCTGACACTAGCTACAGCAGCAGTAGGTAAGGAAGATGAGCAGGACAGTCCTTCGTGAAAGAAATTTAATTTCACTGTGTGCCACTCTCCTTCCACAGTCACGAAACAGAGCTGATGGGTGGCTGGGTTCGCACTGCACTCCTGGGACAACAGGTAGCAGCTGAAAAGTATTGGGATGATAGGGGAGATCTGCATGAAGCTCACAGTGCAGCAGCTGAGCCATATCGTGTCAGAAGGCACAAGTTATCACCACTGCCAACTGCTAGCGGTCGGTGGCTAACTAGTGCGCTGGGAATGGTGGCTGTCCTCGGCTGGAGAAGGCACTGAGCAACTTGCGTTAACTGGAACTGGTCTCATCTCCTCTAAAATAGTTTCAGGGCTCTTAAATCGTGATCCATTCCCTGAGAGTAAGAAGATCCTGGCTCCAAGTGATCTGCACAAGGCACACAGGTCAATGCTAGATTTCCAGTAATGAGCATTTGTTACGACAGCGGCTTCAGAAATGACTCCAGTGAATTGTACATGGGTGTCAACAGTCTCTTTCCGCGTTTAATTATCCACGGTAGCATATCTGTCTTCTTAAGAAGCTTACAGAAGAGTAAGCGAGTCAAGTAAGGTGATTATGAAGTTTTACCATTGTGTCTTCAGAGACTTGTGACAGAAGAAGCCAGGCAATCTGAAAGATGCGTGCTAATTTAGACACAACAGCAGAGGTAATTAAGAAGATTTCATGACGAGGGGGAGAATTAACAACTGAAAAGTAAACTTCCATTATCCTGTGATTTCCCATTGCCTAATCATTGCTGGGGGGG
>Ga0065711_1029726_pt1 | contig 35063 bp, 16 predicted proteins | sample Hoacrofraction12_FD_59098 | JGI IMG/M metagenome (GOLD analysis project Ga0065711, IMG submission 59098) | Hoatzin crop microbial communities from Cojedes, Venezuela - Epithelial fraction 12 v2 (version 2) | ecosystem: Host-associated > Birds > Digestive system > Esophagus > Crop | place... | reverse complement strand
AAGAAAGAAAGAAAGAAAGAAAGAAAGAAAGAAAGAAAGAAAGAAAGAAAGAAAGAAAGAAAGAAAGAAAGAAAGAAAGAAAGAAAGAAAGAAAGAAAGAAAGAAAGAAAGAAAGAAAGAAAGAAGGAAAAGAAAGAAAGAAAGAAAATAAATCACACTATGTTCATGCAGACCTTAACCGGTGTTACCTCACTTTGTGCTTCATTCTCCACCTATTTGCAGAAAACTATGAATACATCGACTGAGTTAAATAAATCCCAACAAAAACTATAAAGATGCAGCATCTGCTGTCTTCTCCTAGCAAAGATGACAAAGCGACATGACAGAGAGGAGACAGGACTGATGGGTTGACAGGACTGGTGATTCCAGCAAACAGAACATAAATCCACTGAATGGAACAACTTGGTTTTACTTAAGGCCTGTGTAAGACACTAGGAAAACACCCTGGTGAGACACTATTTCATTTGGTAGCTGTGAACTTGTTAGTCAGATCCTCGAAGGTGTGTGAAAAAGAAAAAATATATGGGGGATTTACTACTTTTTAAATGTCTCTCCAACAGCTGCCAAATGGAGCTTTTGAAAGTCTAAAGCATTTCGCTTTTTAGTGCATTTGTTATACACGAGCAGTGCATTCATTACAGTTTTTGACATTAAGTTGCATAACTACTCGATCCATTCAAAAGAAGTTTTGTCAAAAACATAATTGTATAAAATAATTGAACCAGCAGGTATCCTATATTCTTACTGACTGTGTATAAAAAAAACGTATAGTGTTTTGTAAAAATAATTTAGTAACCACACAATTTTCTGGCAAGACTGGGGGCTGTAAAAATAAACTAATAATAAAATAAGCTACAAATGAGACATTTGCATTTATAGCAATGAAGTTCTAATTTTATAATCATCTTAAATCAAGACTTATGAAAATGTAATGAAGTCCAATTTACTGTTAATAGCTGTTGCATTTCTCTGAGAATAAACATTATCTCGCATTTCAGTAAAGGACACTGATAGTAAATAATTCATGGTAGAACAGATAGTGTTATACATATTTTAAATGAAGCTGTTTAAGGAAAAATAAAGTAATAGCTTGAAGAGCAAAGAGCTTTGGGAGGAAGGAAACAGTAAAAGCAGCCTTAGAGGAAAAATAAACAAGTTTTCTAATGTTTTGTGAATAAAAAAGAAGTTTTTCAGAGTTTCATATAAACATTGTATTTTCTTAAATGCTGTCTTTGCTCTGAGGAAGTTCCGTGGCTGCACCCAGGACAGTTCATCTGTCCGGGTCCTGAGGGCACTGCAGGACCTGCTGTCTCTGTCCCCCATCACCCACCCCGTCCACCGCCCAGGACCCGATTTCAACCCTCTGTTGCCATCAGCCCCTGCCCCGAAAATGCTGCTGCAGGGTCGGTCTCCAGTTCCACACATCCTGGCCCATCCTCAGCCCTTGCCCAGGGAGGTGCCCCATGGCTGGGGCTGAGGTTGCCCCGGTGCTCCCCAGCTGCCTGGCTTCTGGCTGGAGTGGTTGGACAGGCCCCGACTGACCCCAGGAACCAGCACTTCTGTCTCCCAGCCCCTGGGGAGCAGCTGGACCTCGTCGCACCCTGACTACACACTTCACTGACTAGGAATTGTGAATTAGCAATGACAGATACCTCTGTGGACTTTCCTTTCTGCATCATTACTAAGAATTATTACTCTACTTTCTGTAGGTGCGAAGTGAAGATATTTCTGATGCATTTATTTTTATCTGAGCATATCCTCAATAAAAATTATTCTGTTCTTCTTATAAAGATAACTTTTGGAAACATGCTTCTTCCACTACACTATTTTTTAGTTGATAGGAAGATGGATTGAGACAGGAACCATCTATTTGCTTTTAGATTGGAAGTAGCACGGAAATGACCTCAGAAATCAGGATTAAAGCATAAATTTGAAAGGTGCCCTAACCACTGAAAAGATCCAAGATACCTGGAAAATTCGATGGATCTCTCATCCCTTTGAAAATGTATCTTTAAAGACATTTCTGATGAATTGAACTTGCATCTCTTTCTGCACGGAGTGACATGCAGTTTGTCCAGTAAAAAAAGTCTGCTTTTTTTTCAAGATAGAAAAATGCTGAATCGTACCATATACACTATGTTTAGGCCATAATAGTCGGGATAATACAATTTACTCGTCTTTTTCCTCTTCTCTAGTTTTAGAAAAAAATTTTTTTTTTAAATGTAATGATGCTCAAAAGGGTGTTTAAAACCTTATGTGACTACATTCACAGTCTTCAGTCAGAACTTTGTAATATTTTTTTATCAGATAGAGTCTTAAGAGGTACAAATGTTAGTCACTGTCTCTTCTGCTGACCACATCAGTGCAGCTGGGCTCAGTCAATGCTAAATCATGTGTATAATTTCAGCTTTATTACGTGCAAGTGGTGTGAGGCTTGTCACAAAGCAACTATGGAAACAAGCTATTGTTTTCATCATCCAAAAGCAACACTGGTATTCCTGTGACCTGTTAGCTGCTCTGATCTTGCAGGGACATGTGGATGTCCCAGTATTTAAAGCTTTCTACACATTCAAGTCATTTTCCAGTAATACACAGGACTATGTTCTGATCCTGACAAAATTCCTTTCTAAACTCTAGTGTTTCTCCATATGGAATCACATTTGGATCACAGAGAGTTGTGAGTGTAAGGAAGTCATCAGGAAGGGAATTCCATGCTGCCATAAGTTCCTTGCATGAGTTTTTCTGCTAGCTGAAGTATCCTGGACTATGGAAGCCCCAGGAGAAATCATCACCTCAAAGCTGAGAGATACTTTCGAGGCTGCCAATAAAGGTTTACATGTAGGAAAATGGATTAGCCAGGACCTTGTTAGTCTGTGTGTCCGTGATTTCTAGTGGTATAGTATGCATGAGGACTATAGACTGCACAGATAAACCTTCAAGAAGGCAAATTCCATACTTTTAGTTATTCTCAGTAACATGATTTTGGGATCTTTTCATTCCCTTTGCAACTCTGCTCAGCAATTCAGCTTTACAAACAGAGCTTCCTTTAAAATTAAGCAATGTCACTGAGACTACTCACTGATTACAGCTGGGAAAATTAATACTTACTTAGAAAAACACAGCCTCTCATTTACTGAAGCCAATACACCTTCCTTGTTTCTCCCAAGACATTGAGCAAGCTCTGTTAAACACTTAGTTGTTAATATTAATCAGATTTAGAAACTGCTAGTTAGAATTCTTTGTGCTGTGTTACAGAACCCTTTCTGATCACGATCAGAGGAATGAATAAAAATAAAAATTTATATCATTAAAAAAAAGAAAAATGTCACATAAGGAAAGTTATTTATTCCTGATGGAAAAAAGCAAGGTTCAACAGAGATTTCTAGTTCATCTGTCTGTCTTTCAGAGATAGCAGTGCTGTCATCAATTAAATGGCTATGTGTGTGTTAATCTGGAAGTCTTCAGTATGCTTGTGAACCCAGTACATTTTATCTTGGCCACTGTTTCTCAGATGTTGCTTCCATCCACCTGGCAACTTTGCACCAGAATGTTAACCGAGTGAGGCTGGGGAAGGAAAAATGCGGTATGCTTCTGTTGAAGTGAAATCCTCCAGCTGCAACAAAGCCCTTGCAAATCTCCTGGTTTTGGAAATTAAACTCTGTCTTTAGAGGAATGTGTAGTGACCCTTACGAAGCACTGTTATTGGAGCCAGGAAAACTTGTCTTTCTCTGGTGAATACCACAAGTTAGGGCTTAAGTTTTTCCTTAAATGTCCTTTCAGATCTGAATTATTTTATTTTGCTTTAAACCTGCTTTTTTTTCACACTAATGACAGCCATGTTGAAGACTGTTTAGATTTAAAATGGATGTAAAGCTATTAGATCCATATGTTAGGTGACTTTCAGCTGAAATCGGTAATTGTTTACCTGACTTTGAATGCCAATAGCACAATAAAGACAATCCCTACAGCCAGCTCCTCTACACACTGCATTTGCTATCTGCTGGAATTAGCTTACTATTCAAGTCTCAGCTCTCATAGTGAGCGCTGAACATCACAAAGCTTTATCTTCTTTAATTTTTTTTTTTTTTTAAAGTAGCTTACACTAGTCGGGGAGTTTCAGCTCAATTCTGGTGCCTACAAAGTGGCCTGGTGTAAGTCTTACCAGTAAAAATCCTAAGAAAGCAGCACACTATAAGTTTTGAGGACTTAAGTGTTGATTTAATATTGCTTGTAAGATAATTTTTGTCTAGAGTATTTCTTTGCAGTTATAGATTTTTTTAAATTAAAAATCTGCTTGGAAACTGAAGTTCTATAGATGTTTAATTTCAGAAAAATTGAAGTAATAACACTGTTGGAATTTCTAATATTATTTTTCTTGATTAAAGATTATGTTTACTGTTAATATGACACCATTTCTACTAACAAGCAAATGCCCAAAAGCTGAGTTTGGCTTACAAATCTGTGTCTTGATCTAAAAATTTTTCTGTCTTCAGAATAAGAAAGTAAACAAGGCACTCTTAGATATAGGAATGTAGGCTAGAATTTTTATGATAATTTCATTTTTCATTAATTCTCTACCATTACCAATCCTAAGGCAAAATAAAACATTTCTAATATAAAAGAAAACTTCAGAAAGCTGTTACGAGAAACCAAAAAAAACACATGCTGTTTAGAATTTCCAAGAGGTAAGAAGAAAAGGATTTCCAGAAACAGAAAGGGGCTTTGGGTATAGAAGCTCAATTTTCTACACGGAAGCTACCGTTGCTAACCTCCATACCGTTCTGCAGTCTTAAATTTGAGACAAATCTTACACAAAATAGAAATGTACCATGTCTATTTTCCCAATGTTTTAGGCAGAGAATCAACAATGCAGGACCTCATACCCATAATGTAATATTAGTGGTCTGGTAAGAATGCTATAGTTGGGATTGTTTATTGCATGAACATGAGTAGAGATAGTGTTTGTTATTTATTTATAAATCTGTATTCATTTGAAAATACAGTAGGCCACTACATGGAAATAAGCATTGATTTTAGCAATTGACTCATGTAAGTGTTGCAATAGGACTGTGAAGCGGGAAGAAATATTTTCATGGTGTTGGAATTAGAGCCTTAATTCCCTCTGTGAAACGTACAAGGAATTCCTCTGAGTTTCTGCTGGTACTTGGAGCATGCTTATTAGAATATATTTACAGAGCCTTTGATTTAGGTGCTATTTCTTTAGAATTCCTTTTTTTCTTCCTTTGAGCTGTGTTTTTTACACTGTTAAATTTTTCTGAGTGAGAAAAATTACTGTCTTATCTATGCAGAATTCCTGAAGCATGACTTTTATGGGCAGAGGACCACTGATTGGCCAGGATAATTTGGTATTACACAAAAGAAAATACTCAGAAATCCTCTAAAACCTCCGAAGAGACATATAAATATTTCTGAAAACTTGAGAAATAATAATATTATCTAAGAATATGCTGTGGAGGTAATTTTCTTAAACTTAGAGTTTACCCAAAGAAGAAGCGTTTTCAGATTCAGGGCCAAAGTTAATACTCATAGAGGCATCAGAACAGAAAGAAAAATATAAAATAAAACAATGTTTGTTCCATTTTGCAGGCAAGGGAAACTGTATCAGCAAAATTAAAAGATACCTGAAGATATAGTTTTAGTATGTCTACTGCTTTCCAGAAATAAAAAGGTGTAGAGAATGACTTTAAATATTTCAGTATTTTATCAATATTGGTACAATTTTTTTTAAAGCCATCGCTTTGGATAAAAACACAGATATGAAAACCTTCCAATAAATCTTAAGAAAAAAGAAAAGTTGCTCCTGAAGTCCATGAAAACAGAAAGGTTTCATTTGTTAGCTATTTTCTATGCTAGTTTGACTACATGCGTAGACTTAATCTCCTTTTTTTTCCAGAAGATTGACAATAAGCATTTTCTATCAAAAGATGCAGCTCAGAACTTCACAAGAAGATAAAGATTTCTATGTCAGCATTGAAAAAATGCCAAACATTTGCAGATTTGATCATAGCAAACATCCTAAAATCTTGCTTTATATTAAAAAATTCCCCCAAAATCTTACTTTTCTATGAAATAGTCAGTCGAAAACCTGCTGGAGAAAGCTAGAAATAAAACAGCAGAAGTTCAGCTAAAGAAGCTGTATGTTTCCTTCTTTTTTACAGTTTTAAGGTGTGGTTAAGTATACTCATATTATATATGCATATTAAACTTCTTAAATGACCTCCCTGAAAATCTCTGAAGCAAAATATTGGCAATAACCTTCAATATTCAGTGTGAAAGGGAAGGAAATTGTATGGGAAGTTGCTCCTATCAATTATTTATGGTCAATAAGATATTGCATTACTTAGTAGGAGGATAAAACCATCTTCAAGTGTTTCAAGATGTCTCTTACACTTATGAGGGATCATTTCTGTTATTACATAAAAAATATAGCAAGATTCTGACCTCTTTGACCCGGGCTTAGAGTAAGGTCATGGAGTCAGCAGGATATGATTACACGTGACAGAGTTTCTTCTTGTTTCACAGATGTAGAACTACAACATAACGCATACCAAATTCCGTCACAATCAAACCTACAAAAAATGCAACATAGATATTTTTAAAATAAAAATCAGGCCTTGCTGCAACTGCTGGGAGTAACTGTAGACAACTAATTCCTTTAGAATTTCAGTTCTTTGCAAAACTGCATAAGATTTTGGGTTGTTTTTTTTTTGGTAAACCAATGAGCTGTGGAATAATAGACTTTAAACAGCAGCACAATGTGCCAAGATAATACACACAATTTAATTGCCATAAATGTCTACCTACTATCTCTGAATCAAACTTTCAGTATAATCATGACAGCTGCCTTTTTTAATTATCAAAAATGTTATCTATGAAACTTGTCCTGAAAATAGTTTACTTCATTAGAGGTGAACACACAGATTCTTTTCTTCCCTCCCGTCTACTAAAAAAAAACCCAAACAACTTAATTCAATTAACTATTGTAGATGACACCAGAAAAGAAGGATTTAAAGTAGTGTACCATCTGTGCTGCTAAACCTATACAAAATGGAGTGTGTTAAAGACGGAATTTTAACTCAGCTACAGCTTTTAATTGTTTTGCTTTCACGGGATTGTTTATGTTAAAGTTTTCCGTCTATACAAAACCTGAAATTCCCACTGATGTAAATGGAAAACCACACGTGTTAAGAGGTGACATAGTAACATACACCTTTCATGTTCTTGCTTTATTGGATGCCTAAGTCATGCTCTTAGTCCCTTGTAACATCTTTCCTGTACTCGTCTCCTTTAAACTTCAGAGTCCAGTTTTGCAAAATTCACTTACATGCAGAAAAGATGCTACATTCTCATTTTAAAAATATTTTTATTCTAAATGGTTCTGAAGCACATTTTTACCTTCAGCACATTTTTCTGACAGACATATAACAAAATATTTTTGATTATACGGCAAATAGAAGCCCAGCATTTTTCAGTACGGGATAACACATTTTTTTAGAACTCTGTCAGATCTGTCTTCTCTTGCTGGTCATCAATGGTAATAGCCACATCTTGACAGGTGTATGGGTACCTCCACTCGAGATATCACCTCTTGGTGTGTCTTTATTGTGGCCAGAGGTCCTCTGCTTTTGAAATTTCACTGTATGAGCAAAATTATTGAGTTTTCTACTACGCCTTAGAAGGAGTCTTTTGTATCACTAGAAACCACATGCACACACCCACTAGCAAGCAGAAGATACTTCGTGTTTAGAATAAAAACCAAAATAGGTTATGCCTACGAATGATAGATTCAGCCAGTATCTACCTTCCATTGTGTTCTACAAGAGACAAGGAATGCAAATAGAGATGATACTCAAAACCAACACGGTGAAATGAGAAGATTATGAAATTTAGCTCCCCTAATAATTACACAGCCATGGGTTTTAAAGGATTTCCTGTCCTAAGATCACTTGAAATTGAATTAATTTCACCCATGTTTAGCCACTCAAAGGTGTCATTTACTTCAAGCTCATTGTCTAGGCACCCGCATTAATTAACAGAAAAAAATGAGCACCTCTAAAGGATTGCTCATGCATCTGAAGACTGATTGCCTATCAGAAATGCTTGTTGGAAAGCCTGAGCTAGAAACTTTGACTGACAGCAGCTAGTCACTCTCTTAATTGCTACAGAATTTTTTTTCCACAGAATGTCGGAGTGGAATATATTTTACCCACCTTCAACTACCTAAAAGTTAGACACCTATTTTAACCTTTCTTTTCAAGTGACACGGACAGTCACTGGTCAGTGTCAGGCAGGATGAATTACCTTGGGAGAGATATAACCTCTCAAACTCTTTGAATGGTACAAATTACTCTCTGAAATTATTCTTATCCATTGACTATAGACAGATCCTAAATGGCTTTCTTACACTTGACAGCTATTTGTTCATCTGTTTCTGAGGGTTCCATACTTGATTCTTGAAATAAAATATAAACAAGAAAAAAATACCAGCTAGTAGAGGAGCTAGTTGCTGGAAACCTCAGCCCTTCTGCTTTCATTTTTTGAACAAGATACTTTTTATTTATGCTAATATTTAGCATTTCTGCCTTCTGCTCTTCTTCTATAAAAGTCACTTATGTGACATAACCCGAAAAATGGAATAAAATATTTTATATACCAGGCTTCTACCAGGCGTCGTAATGATAAGTACTCAATTATAATTTGATATAGTAAGGTGGGAACTGGCAGAGAAATAGAAGATGTTAACTGCCTTTTTGTTGAGAAACCATTTTTTCCCATGATTGAAGCATGCCTATTTGCATGTATTTTCTGTGTTTACTTATCTATTTGTGTCACTCCAATTTTAGTGCCATTCAAAGCTCTCCTGAAAATAAAGGGTTTGGCTGAGTTTGCTCCACGTGCTAAAGTTCTGGAATCCAAACTATATCTTTTATGGTTAACTAAATATGCTTCAAAACTATGTAACTGCAGAGACCATAAGTAATTTCAAGAATATTTGTCTGTGTATTTCAGTGAGTTGTCCAGAAAAATTAAGACCCGGTGGTTTTTTTCCCTTTTTTTTCCCTTTTTTTTGCTAGTCAGATACGCAAGTATAGCTGTTAGTCCCCTGTAACAAAGTAGGTGAGAGACATTCAATCTATGCTTAATTTGCACATTGTGTGCTTAATTTGCATTTGGGTATAAGAAATAAAAATAGCATCTGCTGCCTGTAAACAAGAATACAGATTTTTCCAGTATATACCTGTCTTCTTTTTTAGGTTTAATATTTTCCTAAATAATGAATATTTGCTTCTATTGCTAGACTAGACTAGACAAGACTACACTATACACCAGTTAGACTAGACAAGACTACACTATACACCAGTATGAATCGATACGACTGATCTACAAAATACTTCTTATTAGCATGGAAGCTTTCCTTTATGATTTTTTGATTGCTCAAATTATTAAAGCACACTTATTCAAAAAGCAGTCCATCATACCTTTCCATCTAAGCTTTAGTATTTACAGAAATCCTTACTTATTTTTATGCTTCAGTTGCAAGACTTGAAACTTACTTGTCCTACTTGTTAGAAAAGTGCCAAACAACCTGGCTATTAAGTTGGGCAAAGGGCATTTTTCCTTTCTGAAGATGTGTAACCGTGTGGAAAGGACTAGATTCAGAAGGCCTAAATACGTTTAAATGCATGATACCAGAGTTTCTACTGGATAGACACATCTGAAAAGCTAGTGCTTGTCAACAGAAAGCACTAGATATTTAGCATGGGTGAGGAAGATTGGACCAAATCAATAGCTTTTTTTGGGACTGGATTATGTGCATTTTGGATGTTGTCATGTGAGGAGGAATAGCTTTACATATGATTGCTAAAGAAAATGCTCTGACTCCTGGATAAATGGGGAGGTGTTGGGTATCTCTGTGAGCAGCACCGCTGCCCAGGATTCTCTGCATCTAACACTGCAGACTAGATGAATGAAGAATGTAGGTACCTAAAAATCATGCACTGCAGCTGTACCTAAAAATCATGCACTGCACTCAGTATATAGATAATTTCTTATTAAGGTGTAGCTTTGAAGGACTAGCTGCCAAACGGGAAAGACTTTCAGTAGCTGAATGGGCTTTTACAGAGGGGCACATATCAGTTATTTCTTTACATGATATCCTGGAGGATACCAGGGAAACCCTAGTGCTTTTCAATAGTGAAAGAACAGAAGTTTTAAAAACAGACTTGCCAAATATTCTAGTGAGTGAAAAGTGTGAAGAAAATGGATGAGTTTAACTGAAATGTACTTAAGTTGGAAAAACAGTGTTGCTACAGGCCCATAAAAATCTTCTTGCACATGGCACTAAATGTGATGTTAGCTGACTTACCAGCACTCTGAGTTAACTACTGGTGGCATGTTTCAAATTCATTGTTGAAAGACATGTTGACTTCTTTGTCATTAAACCCAAACAGCTGTATTTTAACAGGTATTAAACATGTAGCAGTGAACGTGAGTTAGAAAAGTGTCACTGTTTAGAGTAGGACGGCAATAAACAGAGTGGCAGATGCTCTCTATTAACCCCTGCCCTCCCACTAGAGGAAGGGAAAAAGGAGGAAAACAGAGAGAGACTTACAAATTGAATATTTAAACAGCTGTATTATAACACTGATAATACTAATAATATGAACAGTAAGAGAAATAAAACAAAAGATACAAACCGACACAGAGCTTCCCAGAGTTGGATGCCGGGGTGCTGGCATCCCACCAGCAGCAACCAGGCAGCACCAGGAAGTCCTGGACTGGCCTCACCAACAGACAGGATCTGGACTCAGGAATCCACAGATTGGGATCTGGATCAGGATCACAGGCAGAACAATATAGCAGTGTCCTCTTCAGCAGCTGGCCATGGATGAAGAGAGCGAGAGCCTCGTGAACCCCCAGCTTTAGACTCAATATGATGTGCATGGCATGGAATACCTCGCTGGTCAATGTCGGGTCACCTCTTCTGTCCACCCCTCCCTGCAAGTGTGACTCTTTACTACTCATTTGCGGGACCTAAGAGGTCTATCGGTGACCTTGGTTGCTATATGTGTGACTCGGCCCCATCATTTATGTGCAGTCTCAGAAAATTCACTGCCGTCTTTAGTCTCCCCTAGCACCCCAGCTAGCTACAGGGGAAGGCTTTCCATATTTGCAGCTTGATTTGTCACTGCTGGCTAGCAACTGGGGAGCCACTGACCAGAGTGGAACTACCCAGTGATGGGACAGGGGAAAGAAGCTCACCAGGAGCAGCTGAGAGACAACACCTTGGAGACTCACAGGTACAAATACGATTGGTGTAAAAGTGACTGGTGTGAAGATGACCGGTGCAAGGTGATTTGTGCGAACGGATCACCCCAGGTTGACTCGGATAATAAAGGATTCTCTGAGAGACCGGGGCAGGGGAGGCGGCATCCACCACCCACTGCTGGGAGACTGCCACTGAGTCATCGACAAAGGACCCACGGGACGCCATGGGATCCAGGGTGGTGACTGTGGTTTTTTTTCTACTAATCTCTCTCCCCTTGGTTTCTTCCTTCCTTCTCCCTCTCTGTAATGCCGCTTATGCTAGACCGCTCCATCCCCATTCCTCAGTTCATCAAAATAAATCTCACAAGGTTGTATAGCATTTAACTCTGTTTTGTGTCTTAATCTCATCCTTGGGATTGTATTGAAACCTTCCAGACATTGAATCAGGACACTATAGTAATAAACAGGGGCCCTTTTCTGCATTCCTTTCCTACTGTTAACTCAGTGTAACTATAAGCATTAGGTGTTCTCAGCTTTTGAGCGGACACTTTCTGTAAAATATTCAGCCAGCTTCAGAAAAATGCAGTTACTTAGAAGAACTTAGCTGTAAGGAAGATCCACAAAGAGAGATTCAATTCTGTTTTAACTGAAACCAGCACAAAAAGGAAGAAATTATTTTCATATTGTGATGTAAAATGGACCGGTTTTTCAAAAAGTTTCTTTTGAGTTGGTCCTGGTACTAATAGCACTCTACTGCAGACAGCCCTTAATCATTACATCTCACTGTTGCCTCAGAATCACTGTGTTCATTTCAGCAATATCGGGAAGGAAAAGAAAATGGTTAAATAAGCAAATAACCCTCAACATTTTTTGGCCTCACACTTTTATGTCCATTTGGTATCAGCAGCATTGCGTTGCCTAGGGTCCTTTTTTTTGTAACACCGGGCAACATCTGTCAACAAGTAATTTCAATGCATTTGGTTTACCCTCTTCTGTCTCCGAAAAATCTCATTTCCTAGCAGCTGATACTTCTACATCGTACTTGCAATATTTTTTTACTGATTTTCTGTATAAGGCAGTTTTATCTTTAGGATTCGTTCTGAGAAATAGTTAATAGAAGTCCTCTACTTTGCATTAGCTCATATCAGGAATGTGCTAGGCGGTAGTACTTCTTTTGGAATGGTGTTCTGTATTTTAAAGAGTAAGCTCGTAACAATATCCCATTATAAGGTGAGATTCAATATATGCAAGATATTCTGTTTTTCTTCATTAATTTCCACTATTCTAGATAAAGCTATTCTTAAGATTTCCAGGGATTTTGTTTATTTAAAAGAGGAGATGAAATAATGGCCCAAACGACATTTACATTCCTTTTTTCTTAAAAAAATACCGTACATACAGCAGCCAGCTCTAAGTATTTATGTCCTTATTCACCTGTATGGTTTCAACTGCCAATATATTTCACATTCTTATTAAAATTCTGTGTTTACAACTTCAGCTTAATGATACAAATATTGATTTCCCATTACCTGTGGATTAAATTTACGTAGTGTTCATTACACATGGCATGGAATTTCACAGAACTTTCGAACATAGAATAAACTTTTTAAAGTAAGTCTAATGGGGAGACCTTAAATAGCTCTTGGAGTAAGGGCACAGTGGCAAGAGATAACATATTAATAAAATTCAAATTCATGTAAGTTAGAGAGAAGTGATTGGCAACAGAAATATTTGCACTATGACAGGTACCAAAAATAAGTTCATTTTTCTTGAAATCTTAAAAATAAAGTTATCCAGACAGCATTTAACATTCATAAATGTAGTAATACTGTGGGATAGCCCACATTGGCTGCTAAGCCCTAGTGGGACAAGGGAGAGAATAGGAAGAGCAAAAGCAAGAAAACTTATGAAGAAGATTAACTCCGTCCAAGCCAAACTTAGAAATTCTATCTCTGACAACAATTCATTCCAATGTCAACAAAGCTCAACATAAGAAAACCAAAATTATTAGAATCATACTCTTGCAAGTAAATATGAAATAAGTGGGTACTACAACTAACAGGATTTTTTTTTTTTTTTTTATGTATTCTGGCTGTTGAAAACATTGAAGCAGTTCTGCAGTTGAGCACTTTGGGTAGGAGGATGGTGATGTCTGGTGTGGGTAGGTTAATTGATGCCTAATACCAAGAGACATCATGATAAAATATTTTCGGCAGTTATAATACTTCTAACTTTTTCTTCTACTTAGCTACATACTTGCATCACACTTGTGAGAACATAACCATCTTTAAAACTTCTACCCTTCTGTGAAATTTGCTTCATGATGGTCAGTAAATTAAACATCTGCTACGAACCTGTGAACTCATAGGGAGCATGATCTTAGAGGCTTCACTTCCTTTATGGAAGTAGGCTGATGCCTTACACACTGAAAGATTAAAACACTGTCTGTGTTAAATGCGACTCTAAACTTAGAAAGGAGTAATCATCTGCATCCAGTGTTTTCATGAGTCACAAGCTGGATAGTCTTCAGCATTGTCATGTTGTCATTAAAAAAAAGAGATCATACTAGGATGAATGAACAGTAGTATTGTTTGTCAGTTGCAAGAAGAAATTCTCCTGTATCTAATAGTGCAAGACCCAAGCAATACTGGATCCCATTTTGGTCATAACATTTTGGGAAATAACTAAATAGATATATCCTAGAGAATGATGGTATAATACTTCTGAGTGTAGTCAGAAGTATAGAAAATGTATGTGGTAGGTAAAATAGTAAAGAACAGGCAATGTCCTATCTGGAGAAAAGAATCCAGAGGAGATATGATGGTAGTCCTCCAAGAGTTAAAAAAATTTTAAAGATAAAACCCAGTAGTGAATTGTCCAAATCTTTAGGACAAAATTAATTGCAGCAAGAGAATGCAAGTTAGGCATTCAGGAAAATGTCAGTGATTATTAAATGTTCAAACAGATTATTTAAAGATTGCTATGTCTTTATCAGAAGTTTCGAAGAACATGCTACATCACCATTTGTCAGAAATGACCTTGGTATGACTAATCTTGCCTTAGGGTACAGGTGATATAAAAGAACCCTGGCCATACTGTTCAATCAGATTTTCTATGACACCATGGATGAGATGGGGAAGAAAAGAATGGAGAAGCAGCCAGAAATGCTAGGTTAAATATCCATAGGTTAAATATAATTTTCACCTGTGTCTAGGTCTGTAGAATTAAGTCGCTGTTGTACATTTCTTCTGATATACGTATCACTAGTTTCACTAGACTCACCCTTAACGAGGTGTAACACACAAACTGAAGACAATGGAATCAAACATGTAGGTCATGTAGATATGTCCTAGGTAACTATAGCATCTCTAAATGGTGATTAGATACATTTGAAACTCAGAGTAAATCACATTTCCGATGTTAAAGAAGCCCAAACTAAGCAACAAGATTGATAAAAGCATTTTGTCTTTTTACCAGATTATGCTGAAACAGTAGCTTTTTCCCAATTTGGCATGAAATGATTTTCTAAATGTTATTATTTCAAATATAAAGTGTGTTCTTGTCTAGACTGAGTCAATTTTGGGTTCCCCATTCTTTTGCCCTAGCATACAAGGAATGTCAGCAATTATAGAAAGCAAGAAACTAACTGTTTACAATTTCTACTCTGTTCCTTTTTTTCCCTTTCAACTTATTCAGCAGTTACCTTACAGCTGCCAGAAGAAATAGTTGGGTTTGCTGTGCTATGTTTCCATATGCAGCTGATGCAAAAGCTCCACCTGTCTTTCCAAATTTATACTTAATATAACATTTCTGTTGTTCCAATATTTGTTCAGACTCTGAACATGGATTAAGAAAAGCTGCCTGAGCTAAACCATAGAAAAACAGAGATTATATAGATAGGCTGTCTTCAGCACTTCAAAGAGCTGTCATCATAATTCTGTCTGCATTACTGAAGACATCTATGCTTCAATAAAAGCAAATGTCTTTTAAAGGGGCTTAGCCAGAAATATACAAAATATCAAGCTAGAAGGAAGGAAAAAGTTCATAATAAGGTTAACATTTTTTAAGAGGTAGTGTAAAATTAAGTTTATTTTTACATTTAGTGTCTATAGAAAGTGGCCCCAACTCTTTTCACTTTATTTTTCAAATGAGAAATCTCAGCAGCTTGCACTGATTTTTGACATTACTTGCTAGGTGCTCAGCATTTTGAAAAGTGAGTCACTTGCTAACAAGCAGCCTAGGAGCTTTCTTTATAACAATGCTCAGTCCTTAGACAGATTATTATCAATCACTACCAGTGGAGGCCAATATCTGAAAAACTGGGCCTACAAATCTAGAAGTTAGGAACATCTATTCAAAGTCCTACTCATTGTCTTTTCCTTCCTTTTATGCTATTCAAGCCATAATTGATAGCAAAAAAAAACCCCAAACAAAACCAAAACCAAAAGAGTAGCAAAGCTGTAGGGGAAAAAAACCTCAGTCAGTATTTGTTCTTAAATGTTTGTCTACCTATTTTCTCTGGTAGCTAAAACTGGAATAACAAAACAACAAATGACACCACCACAAACACTTACACATTAATTTCTTTTGTTTTTAAATTTTACAGTCCCTCCCCACATATAGATATTATTATTTTCTGATGATGGTGATGACAATGACAACAATGATGTTAGAGGAGGAGGAGGAGAAAGTGGAGACGAAGAAGAAGTGGAAGAAGAAGAAGAAGAAATATTAGATTAATTTTATTGGATCACATTAGGGGTTCTGTAGTGGATAAGGTTTTTGTTTTTTTCCTAGAAATATGTGGGACTTGAAAATTTAGAACAAATTAATATTACAGAAATGTATCTTTTTTAAAGAAACACAGTCCATTAAGATGTTTTCCTGATTCTTGAATTAATTTTCAATATTTTCACTAATAAAAAATCTACAACAGTTAAGAAGACAGAAAATAAGTTTGGGATCTAGATGGTAGAGAGCACAAGTTAACAGAGACCAATGTCATAACCTCACCCTTTATTTTCAAATTTAAATTAATATTTCTTGTCTTTCTCTATTTTTAAGTACTGAATAATCTTATAACCTGTCACTTCTGTTGTTAATGTTTTTTTAAAACCATGTGTGATGTTACATGCATAATATCCAAACTGCTATCGATGTTGTTGAAGCTTTACACCTTTTCTCTTGGTGTATAATGAAGGTGATCATAATCATGGCGGGAGGAAGGGGGGAAAAGTTGTTGTTGGAGTTTTTTTAAAGTATGGAATGTGTGGAGATTTTGGGTCGTCGCCCACTGAGTAGAATAAAGAAAAATGCCTATTTGAGAGTAGGAAGCTTGAACTAATGCTGAGGATGTAATATGCTCACCTGAAAGGAGAAACATAGATATATCTACATATATCTGCTAATACTAGATTGTGTAAAACCTCAGAGACATCCTTTGCTAGAAATGCCAGGGTGTGTTCGAACTCCTTTGTCCTTGCTTTCAGCGCGAGTCAAATGTATACTTTGTTCACTCAGGCTCTTTGGAATTTGTCATGCTTACTTTGGAAGGTACTCTGAGTTACACTAATTTCTTGTCAAAGTTTTTTTATTCACCTCGAGGAAACGTCTTTCGTATCTGAAGATAATAGAAGAAAATTTTTATTGTCTGATTTAGGGGTGAAAGAGCAAATCCGAGGTGGTAAAAATCAATTGCACATATTTAGGAAAAGAAAATACACATTAACAGAGTAACGATTATTCTGAAAGTTTTTGGTTTCATCCTTCCAAAGGTTCTTCTCATTAGCTTTCTTTCACTGAAATTCAAGACTAATTTTCTTGGCTGAGCTTAGAACATAAAGCTGGGGGAAAGATATTCAAATCAGTCCTTATCTATGGTTCCTTAACACTTAGTGAGCCTCTTAATGCCTTTAAACAAGAGTTAAGTTTTCCCCTTTCTTCTTTTAGCAGAGACTTCTTCCACCATCCCTGTGCTCCTGGGATCAGAAACCCTGGGTGGGATGCAGTTACGATGCAATAAATTTTGGCTGTGCTTCAAGTCCAAATGATCCACATAGTGTCAAGGGACTGGACTTTCAGTCACCAAGGACACCTAGGTCTGTTTTGATTTCCACTCTAAAGTAAGGTACGGCCAAACTAGTCCCACTGGTTCTTCCACAAGCACCATCTTCCAGCCTAAAACAGCCATTCTTCCTCTGTAGTGTTTGTCCGTTGTGATACAGTAGACGGCAGCAGAACAGGGTTTCTCAGAACAGAAGTGTTATGTCTCCATTAATGTTTTATATTTCTTGATTCTGATCATACAGTATTACAAGAGGAGGCCTTTTTTCAAATGTAACAAGAGCAGCAGATGGCTAGTTCCTTGAAGGACCTAACCTTGTATTTAGATATGACAGAGCTGATGCTGATATGACAGAGTGTTATCCCTCTCCAGACACATCAGTGTTAAGAAGCTATTATGAGGATGTCTCTGTGTATTAGATGTAATAAGACTGCATGTTTTAGAGAGACAGATGAGCATTAACTTCTTTGCAGATAATCCTTTTGACAAGATGGGACAGATAGAGGTAAAAATAAAAGACTTACGGCAGCAATCTTCTTTCCCACTTATTCACATAAGTTAAGCCACTTTATTATTGTTTTAATAACCATGACATTTTGAATGAACAGTTGTTTAGGCTTCTAACTAAGAATGTTGCCAAGACACTGCTGCGCTTTTTTTCCCCGTAATGTTTTTCTGCTGAAAGGTCTGCTACATTACCCCAGCCATATGCAGGAAAACCATTTTTCCTCCACCCCGTCTTGCATCTTTCTTTTAACGGAGCATTTTTGTGCAGATTATTTTGAAGTACAATATGCCTAACCTCACTTACTGGTGTATGACAATCTCTCTAGTGTTCATTTTTGGAAACTATTTACAAACTAGCTTACAGAAATGCTGCAATCTGACTGGTCATCACATGGCAGCCATTGTAAATACCTCACTGAAAACTGCATGGTCTAGCTTGTCTTTGCCTAGTCCCTAAATTACTATTCCAAAATCTTCTAAGAGCAGTAAACTGATTCACCAAGTGTATTTAATGAATTAACTTAAATGCTTTTTGTAATTTTTTTTCTCTTTTTATCATAGGTGCTGGAATCTTATTTTCAGTTATCATAAATCATATTGTCCCTAAATTGGAGACACCTGGATTTGATGGATGGACCACTCAATGGACAAGAAACTGGTTGGATGCACACTCAAAGCTTTGCGATCAACAGCCGTATGTCCAAGAGGAGACCAGTGAAAGGTAGTGTTCCTCAGGGGCTGGTATTGGGACCAGCGTTGTTTAACATCTTTGCTGAGGACATGGACAGTGGGATTGAATGCACCCTCAGCAAGTTTGCCAATGACACCAAGCTATGTGGTGCAGATGACACACTGGAAGGGATGCCATTCAGAGGGACCTTGACAGGCTGGACAGGTGGGGCCATACGAACCTTGTGAAGCTCAACCAGGTCAAGTGCAAGGTCCTGCATGTGGGTTGGGGCAATCCCAAGCACAAATACAGGCTGGGTGGAGAATGGATTGAGAGCAGCCACGTTGTTGTTACTGTTCCCTTTGTCTGCTGTTCTGTTAAACTGCCCTTATCCCGACTCACCAGTTTTTGCCTTTTTCTTTCCATTCTCCAGCGGTGGAGGGGCGACAGATCGACCGCGTGGTAATTTTGTTGCTGGCCACAGCCAAACTATAACAGTAGCTTTGCTTTTTTTTTAGTGAGCTTTTAAAAAGCTCTTGTAAGGAGCTTTTCAGTAGCTGTTTACCCCCTCTCTCCTGCCTTTATGTAAGAATATAAGAATATATATAAGAATGCTGATAGCAACTCCAAGTTCAATTAATGCAAACTTCAAGTTCAATTCATGCAAATTGAACAAGTTCAATTAATGCAAGGATTTCTTCTGCTCTCTGTTAAGTTGAAACATCTTCTTTTATCAAGGACATTTTTATCATCTCAGTTGCTCTAATTCAATGAAAGAAATAGAAATATATTTATATTGGTGTGATTATCACTTGGAAGCAAACATTTATCCAGTGCATGGACACGTCTATATTTTCATGCCAAGATTTGCTTTGGATGCTTCCTCTAAAAAATAGTGTGCAATCCTTACACATGGATTTGTAAATACATCTTACAGTATCTGTATAAATAAGTAGTTGGGTTTTTTGTTTTTATATGTATTCCAGTGTTGCTGTCGCAGAAAGTAAGGTATGTTGTCTCCGTCATACACATTTCTCCCTTGGAACTAATATCTTACTGAGCTGGTCATTATATACCACAGATATTTCCTTCTAATATCTCTGCGGTTTTTGTCCATTGCAAAACAACATTCAGCAAGTCTTGAATTTTGAATCAATATATGCTTATGACTGTGCTAGCCTATGTTCTAGAAAACATTCCTTTTCCACACCACACTTGTTGATACTGACAGAGGAAAATATATCATGCCAGAGCCAACAGCCTGAGAGAGGCAAGGTTGCTGTGTCTCTGTGTTGCCAGGTCCAACCAGTAGCAAGGCTGAAGATGTGTTGCCAGCAGGCACATGCCTAAAAGCACACATATGCACTATGTATACACAGGTATGCATGATCTGCCACACAGATCACGGACAGACTCTCAGAGCACCCACATGGACACAGACAGCACTAATGGCCTTGTCCTGTTTGCCTCTCTGGCTCTACAGGATGGAGGTCTGCCATTGAGGATATATATATAAAAATATGTACAAGGTACATCCCCGCAGCAACTGAGCTCAGACACTGTCTGCCCAGTAGCTGGTCCCAGGATCCCAGTCACCCCAGTGGCTGACACCTGGACATACAAGCCCCTGAGGGCAGAGACCTGCTTCGTTTGCTGGTACAGAACCTCACACACACAGAGCTGGGCATTACTCCCCCGGTCCCAATGGCTGACCCCACCATGCTCTCGCCCCTAGAGACACGTAGGTGCTCTCACACCCAGAGCTGTACTTACAGACCCGCTCAGCAGGCCACTTCACCTGCTCACCAGGTCATCCAGGTTGACATTTGTTAATCATCACACACTCACTTGCAAACCCGCACTTGCTCCAGTCACTGGCATAGGGACCCTCCCACCCATGGTCTGACCTCAGTTGCTGCACTCACATCCCATATACACAGACAAGTGCACACAGCATAGAGACTCCTCACCCACGACTGAATTAGAAAAGAATTTAATAAGAAGATAGGACAGATTGTGCTGGCCAGGTGCAGGACGTGGCCAGGTAAACATACTGGCCAGCCAATTATCTACACACAAATGACCCTTTTTATCCCCTTATCCCTGTATTTCTCCACTTTTGTTTCTCCACTTATCCCCTAATCCCCCTCTCTTGTTCCATCTTTGATTTGTCTCCTAAATATCCCACAATAAGTCCTGTGCAATCCCAAACTTCTCTGTCTCACACCCCATAATATGTCCCTCCCTTAGGCAGCAGCTCCCCTTAGTCTTAAAGATGACTGGAAAACTGATTCCCATGACTTAAGGTGATGGGTTTCAGGCCTGGACTGGGGCTGATGGCTCTGCTGGCAATCATGGGGAAGGGCCGGGACAAGGTGGGCATTCCTTGTGAGTCTTTCTTTTGGGTTTCCACCTGCCAATGTGGGTTCCTGCACTCCCCTGGGTTTGTGCAGGTGGGCCTTTTCTGGGCTGATGGACCCTGTGATGGGCTGGGAGTAGCCTGGCAGGGGAATATGTGGGCTCCCCTACATGCTCTTGTCTCTCTAGACTCCTTTGTAGGTTTGTGGCCCTTTGTGCCAATGAGCTTTGTCACACAACCTAGCAGATGTAATCTTGTGTTTTCTTAGTTTAGAAGCTAAATTTTAATCTTCTACTTGATGTGTTAAAATTCAATAGCAGAAAATGTATCTACCATTTGTGTGATGTACCTGCCATGAGTATCAGATGGGAACACTTAAGATTTATCATGGACTTTTCTTAAGAAGTTTGGAGTGCCTTGACTTTGTAAATTATATGTACTTTTTGAAGGATTTTCTGCCAAGCTCTACCTTGTCATGTTGGCCATTAGTTTCATCAGCCATGAACTTGACTCAATACTTAGTTGTCATTCAGGTTTCCTTGGGCAGAATGAAAAAGAGAAAAATGCAGTAACAGCACAGCGCTAGCAAAAAGTTAAGTCACAGAAACTAATTTTTCAGGCATTAAAATGAAAGCTTCACTTGTCAGACTTTTTATCTGTCATCATATCAGTTTGCTAATGGGTTACAAAGCCTACTTTTGTTTTGGACTCACAGAGCAGCTGACTCCTTTCCAGGTTTTACACAGCTCAGCCGTGTGCTACCCATGTTGGCTCTTACTCAAGTGCACTCATGTTATGCATCGCCAAAATGACCTTATGCCATTTCTCATTACTTGTGCTTCAAAAAATTTTCTTTTTAGCTTGCAGGTAGAAAATACATTTTGTTCTAGTGTGAACTGGTTTCGGTAGGTTTTGAATGCTTTTAGACTAAACAGAAAGAGGATTCACTGAAAATCTAATTGCAGCTGACTCTGGTTTGCCTGAGCAGTGTGAAGCTACCTGCTGAACCTGGAAATATATTTCTACTAGTCTAATACTAGATTAGCAATTTTGCTGCAGCCAAAACAGTGTACTCAAATAATCTTCAAGTGTATGTTTAGCAAAGTAATTTATACTATTGTAAATTCATATATTTCAATAGGAAACAAATAGAGATTGCATTGTGACATTCTTGACAAGACTTATCCTTTTCTTCTTTAAAGGAAATGAAGAAGAATTGCAGTTTTAAATGTCTACACAAGCAAGTTACATTAAATCCTGAGCACAAAAACCCAGATGAGCTATTTTTTCCCTAAACTTAAAGCACACTCACAAATGATTAAATCTAAAGCATACTTCATCTATTAGTAGGTTTTCCCTTTTCATAGTTCATCTACACAGCATCCTACCAAGATGCTCTTAAGTCAGTGGATCATAATGTATTTGATTACAAATGTAGGAGCTTAGTTAAGAATTCAACATTCTTTCAATTTGGAAATGCATTATTATAATGACTGGATTGAGGCACATTATGAAGATAGAGGAGTCTCAAAGAAGTCACCTCTATCAAGAAAGACAGAAAATAATTGCAAACTGAGCCCCATTTTCACAAATTAATGGCTTTTCTGCAGAGGCTTCACAGGCTAAGCAGTTTTATGTTTAGCAACACATTCTTCAGGGCATGTCCCAATGCCTTTTCTGAACAAGGACTACTTAGGAGTTTATAATATTGTAATTAAGTCAATGGCCACTCAGGCATAAACGAAACTTAGCAATCATGGATTAAAATTTAAGTGGTATTTGCATGCTTTGTATTTGCCAGTGCCTTAGCATTTTGTTTAAATGAACATTATTATCTTATTTAAATCTATCTGAGCAGTGAGGTTGTATACTGGTGATGCTCTTCCTGACCAGTAAGTTTCAACAGCCTCATGCATAGTTCGAGTAGGGCAAACTGTAGTAAGTGTGTTTGTACTCTACCACAAAGAAATGTCAGGATCAGCATAAAAGGTATGTAACAAGTATCTCCCCATTCTAACAATGAATTTTTTTCCCCAGATCAATTACTCAAAAAAAAGTCACTTTAATTACAGACTTCAGATAATTCTAAGAAAATTAATACTCCTCAGTCAAAATTAGTGAAAGCCTGACCTGTCCTAAGCCTACTTCTCAGAACAGCCAATAATTATATGTAATAGGTTGGGTGTTTTTCTTTGGTTTTAAGTGTGATATATTGATATTATGTACTTTTAAGCAGACTTGTTTGCACTTGTCAAAATACCTGTCACATCATAAAAAATGCCTGTCAAATTACTATGTTAATATTTTCAGCTGGCCCAGTTGTTTACAGAAGAGTCACATGAAGTATACCATCAGCCAGTAATGGATCTGGTCAGAAAAGGCTGCTGACTAGAAAGACGAGACTTGATGGATAATAAGAAGAGAATGCCTTGGAAATGAAAATGCAAAAAAAAAAAAAGAAGAAAAAAGTGAAAAAAAAAAGTAGGGATGTACTGCACAGATACAGGCAGATTAAAAACAGTCAGTCACAGTCTAAAAAGAACCATATAGGCTGAGTGTAATAAAATCCAAAGTATTTCTGGCAAGGGAGCAGTTTGTAGTTTTTTATTATGTTAAATGCAAAAGAAAAACAAAACAAACAAAAAACCAATTTCAGGAGCAACAGTATGTTTCTGAGTCCTCAGCCTTGCAGACTTAGTTTATCTGTTTATTTTTTCTACTGTTCCTTTTTCCAGGTGGTTGTTTTTTTTGAGCTAATTTCACGGACACGTCTACTTTAAACTTGCATAATGTCAAGACAACTACGTCTTTTGTGACCAGTTCCCTGATGGAGAAATCCATATGTTATTAGCCAGTCACTGGGTGAAATTTAACATCAACTGACAGATGTTTGGCACTGATTATGATTAGCTTCAAAAAAGGCAGTGACTCTCCTATAAGATGTTAGTGCACTTCTTCCTTGCCAGTTTTAGTCTTCTGCACTTCAATGACCTTTCCATCTTTGAGACCTTTGCATATCTAGCTTGACAAATCTCTTGAAGATCATGCTACATCTTGTTTCTGGGTTTCTTATCCACCACCATTTCCTGCTAATACTTCTTTCTTCAGGCATTCGTTTGCTGCCATGCAAGAGTGGTTAAAAAATATAAATCAAGCACGGATATAACCAGTCATTGATGCAGCTGACCTCAGTGATGCTCTCTTCAGTCATCACTGCCGAATATCTTGTATCAGCACAACAACTAACAGTTGTCATCTCCTCTGACTGAGGCACTATCATGAACAGAGACATTATTCTCTTTTCTAATCACTGTGCAAAGACTGTTACTTGCTGCAGACAGTTGACATATCATCATCTGTGATGTTGTACTACATGAACTTTCTTATCAATTGGTATCTCTGTCTGCAATGTAGCACAAAGTAATTTACTGAGGGACTAATGCAAGAATACCTTACTAGGAAAAGTAAAATTATCTACTGTGATAGAGATGACACCAAGAAACTGTGTAATTCTGCCTGTCTTGTGCTTCCGTACATGTTGAGGGTACTTAAGGAATCTATATTGCATCATTTTCCTATATCTTTGTTCAATGAGGTCTAACTGGAAGGTAAAGGTCAGTCAAACATTTTTCTAGTACCTTGATGACATGAACAGGCTTGGGGAGCTCCAGATGAATCAGCATTTTTTGCCTGACTATTAGGTAGCAACATTTCATAGCTGAATAGCTAAAGGATACACAATTTTATGGCAATAACAGACACCAAATACCTAGGCTATTTATCCTGTGCATTGTATTGTGTATTTTCCTGCTTTAGTGAAAAATTCCCAAATGCATTTGTGCATTTAGTGGCTTCTTCTCTGCCTTGCTCCTGTCAAACTTTATCACACTAATACACAGCTACCCTTTCCCTTTGTTGACTGCTTTTTTAGTATCTAATACACAGGAATCCATATGCTGTAGTAGGATCCTAAGTTGTTAAACAAATGCATTACATAGTGATTGTTAGGTCTGGGCCAAAATCCTGTTAATGAATCTATTGTATATTTGATTTTCTTATACAGGCACTAGAAGATGTGCATACACATTCAAGAAGAAGGAGTAACCAAATGGTTTCATAGTGTAAGAAAAAGCATGTAGTATTTCTCCACGGATGAAATATTGCAAGTTTTTTATCACTCAGTTTCCATAAGCACTCTCTGTAAATTATTAAAATAGTTAAAAAGAGAATAAATATTGCTTGATAGTCAAGTGCCTTATACCAGCAAATTCATCATTGTAATGAAGGATAGGTGTAATTGCATTTTCCTTAGTCTCCACATTTCTGCACATCACTCTTTTTGAAATTAAGATAGAATCCTGCAGGTTTACTTACTGTTATCTATTTGTCAGCCCTGACCATAATTATGGAAGGAAATGTTTTTCATCTGTTTGGAGGACTATAAAGGTCAGAATTACACAAAATCTGTTTGTTAACCCTCCTTTTTTTTCTTTAAAATATAGCTTTTGAAAAGATGGATCTTGTTACAACTACTTCAAATGTTGGTGTCAATTTATATTTTGAGTTTGCTTTATTTTTTTTCTTTCTTATTTAAAGAAACACCTCACCTGCCACTGATTAACTTCGTTGTGACTCCTGGAAATACAAAACCCCATTCACTTTCAGTAAGTCTCAGCTGCTTTACAGCACCTCAGTGTCACAGAACAGCTGTAAAAATGGCTAACCAGCTAATCAGACTGATTTTGCATCTGCTTTGCATCACTGAAGAGAATGAAAGCAGTTGGTTCATAAAAGGTAATCTGGCCTACATTCCTTTATGCACAGTGTTTGACCAGAGGTCTTAAAAATCATCTGTTGCCCTCTCTTGTGAGCTGGTGAATATAGTGATTCAAGATTGTGTTTTAATGTTTTGGCAGGGTGTTACTAAACCATGTGTCTGTCTGTCTGTGCATAGGTGTATGTTTATAGTGGCCCTGAAGGTTATATCTAATGCTTTTGCTGCTGCTATGAGTTTTATTCTTTAACAATGAGGTCACACCAGATAGTTCAGATAGTTTCTAGTCAATAACCTGTGGAAGATAGTCTCTCACAAGTTTTTTTCCACCAGGTTGATAACAGTATTTTTGCTTCTGGTTCCAGAACTGTCATTTGGTTAGTCAAGCACCTGCATTTGTAAAAACCAAATCAAGTTTTAGACTCTTTCTCATAACAGACTGGCTTTCCAATAGATTAATATCTGTATTCGTCCAGTCCAAAAAGAAACAAACAAAAATAACCCAAACCCACTTCAGAAACTTAGAAAAGATTGTAGGTTAGCAGGTACTGAATTGTCATGACAACAGCAGAAAGCCTAGTTTATAACATTCCTTAAACAAGCATAGCTATCCCGCAGATCAAGTAATTACCTAGAGATGAAAAGCACATATGTGCTCTGCTTGCAGGGCCCAAATTCTATGTCCACCTCTTTGAAATTCAACATGAAACAATACAAAATTCAGCTCCAGCTAACAGGGAAATAATTCACTCAGAGTAGGCAGAACTGAATTGCCAAAACCTCACTTCAGAAATGCTCATTCAACCTCTGCTCATTGAGCACCTCTCTATTTGATGATAATGCTCCCTGAATGTTCAGATTCTGAGCACATGCAGAAGGAGGAGGAGCTCTTGGATGTTCTTTTGTCTCCTGAGGTCTGATTGATATTTAGTACTTAAGCATTTTTTGTTTGTGTGGGTTTTTTCCTTCCTTTTTTTTTTAAATCTCAGACCATTGACGGGCCTGATCTGGCCCACGATCTTAGGGCAAATCTGTCTCATACAAATGATATTGAGCCTGTGACACAAAGTGCTAGATGAAGAACAGTAGTAGCCATCTTCTTTCAAAACTGTTTATTCTTTAGGTCTTTACAGAAAATCTGGCAGGGGGCAGAGTGGGAGGAAGGGGAATTGCATTAAGAGAAAAGCATTTGTACTGTGAGAAACCTGCAGGCTCAAGACATTGTCTTCCACAATAAGTTAAAATCCGTTGTCCTGTACGAGGGCATTTTCTCCCCTTCTCATTGGAGCTGTGCCACCGTGAAGCAAGCATGTAATATTTGTGTTTGCTACTACAGTTCTCAAGACCTAGGTTTGAAAGACTTTTATTCAGACAGCAAAAGGGTCAGACAACGAATATGAGAGATAAGGATTACACAATGGAGAGGCAGTTTTATGCTGGGTCTAAAGGAACCTGGCTTACTGAATCTATCCAAATGAAGATTCCGAAGAATGACATTGCTGTCCGTAAATACCCAGAGAGAGAGTAATTCAGCATGAGGAAGAGAGAAAGCTAGTTGAAGAAAAAGACAATATCAGCATCATGAGAAATAGGTGAGAATAAACTAACTCTGGAAAAAAAAAAAAAGTTTCTGTTGATCTAAATAGTGAAGTTTTGGGGCTTTCTCCTGATAGGAAAATAACAGGTGCTGAACAGTTTCAAGAAGGAGCTTAGTTTCTTTAGTTTGCCTGTAAAAGGAAATTATTTGAGTGGAGAATGTTAGAGAATCTTAAAATGTATTTCATTCAGATGCAAAACAAATATTTCATGAAAATCTTCTAGCTTAAGTAAAATAACAGGAAGCATCATGCATAGAACCCTTGCCTGGAACTGGAGTGACTCAAGTCTAAATGAAATAAAATGGAGTATCTCTTTTATGACTTCTGCACATATATAATATGTAAAGAATATTGTTAAAGCTGCACTCAGAGCCTTAGAACCTGCCAGGGATTAAGTCTGCTTGTGCAACCTTAATGTGCTATTTTAAATCCATTTTGCAATATTAAACAGGTTTTAATTGTATGGCTACTGACTGTATTTTTCTACAGGCCACCTGTCTGGTATTGTACACAGGATACAAGGAGCTCACTTCGTTGAGCAGCTTTTCTACACTTTTTTTCTTCAGTTTTCCTGCTATTCAAACACAACTTCGAATAAAGAATTACTAATTGGAGATGGGGGTGTTATGCCTCACAATAACATTTTTAATAGTCTTAGTGAATTAATACTTCTACTAGTCTGAGGTGTGCTGTATTTTAAACCAGTTCTTAGGGAGTGTGAACTGAAGCTTAGAGATATTAAAGATAAAAGTATACAAGTATTTTGTGTAACCGATTTGTGAGATAATTCAAGATTAAAGTTTCCAGTAATTATGAGTGATTCATCTGAGGTGATGAGCATATAGTTCTACAGAACACATAATAGTAGGTAGTCCTCCACATACAAAAGGTAGGCACCCAGTTAAAGAAGAATACACCTCTAGCAGACATCTTTAAAATGGGATTTCTTGGCAAAAGCCTCCACTATCTTTTTCCAGGTCGCGTAATTCTATCTTCTTCCTTTTTCTATCTTTCCTAATTCTATCTTCTTTCTTTTCCTCAGCCTTTTCCCAGCCTGGATCCTCTTGTTCGCACCTACTGACAGGCACACTGTCACAGTCTCTACTACTGCATATTCTCTGTGAACAGCCTGCTCCACTTAACTCTAGGTTCCTTGTCCGGTTCCTTGTCCATTTCCTTGTCCCGGCCTTGCTCTGTAGATAATGTCTACAGGCTATTGCCTGCAGTTTCCATGGAGGCAGCTCATCTGTTTCCTGGCTCTGTATTTCAGCATCACTGAGGAGCCTACTTCTGTTCTTCATGCTCACCTTTGTCTCTTTTGTCTCTTAGTTCAACATCTTGATTTTTAGAGAAGTCTTCTGATTCAGTCCTTAATTCAATCCTACTTCAGATTTGTCTCACTCTTTTTGTCATGGTGTTTTATCAGTGTTTCTTTTCTACTCTCCTCCCTTGTTTCTGCTACTGCATTGTAGAGAAAGTATGGTGGCAGGATCACTTTCTCACAGTGCCCACGTACAACCAGGCCCCATCTGTGAATAGATTTTGTAGCGAAGCTTTTGACTTCATCTTGTGATTATGGTTTGCAGCATACTTGTGGTCTCTGGGGTGACGTACGTACAACCAGGCCCCATCTGTGAATAGATTTTGTAGGGAAGCTTTTGACTTCATCTTGTGATTATGGTTTGCAGCATACTTGTGGTCTCTGGGGTGATAGAGCATGTGCAGTCTGACTAGCTGGGTGATGAGAAACCCTGAGAAGAAAATATTAGCATTAATTCCTTTGCCGCAATAAAAAGCTCTCTTCACATCTTGCACAAAAAGCTTTTAATGAGGACAGATTTATGTTCACGCTTACAAGTTGGAAAAACACATTTCAAATGCAGTCTGTTGTCCTCTACCACTTTTTTTACTGCAGTGGAAACGTTGTTTTCCTTGCTTAGCTTCATTTTTGAAAGTGGTTACCCTAGGGACTTTCATTAGGCTTTGAGACTTTACATCACGTAGAACCAAATCTTAAATTCCTGTGAGGAACAGACACCTAAATTCTTATTAGTTTCAGTGACAAAGCAGGAATTAGGGATGGGATTCTTCTACTTTATTTAGTCATCAGAAGTTTCATTCTCTAAGTCAGTCATTTTAGGATCTTAATTTTTTTAATATAATTTCGGAAAAATTCAAGAAAATTTAGTCTGAGGTAGATACCCAGCATTACATATTATAATGCTGTATAGTTAAAAAATGGCTGTAGTATGCAAGTGAAAGCTGATTTTTGTAACAAGAGGCTGAACAGTTTTACTCAAAGGTAATACTGCCAAAAATGATATTCCTGTAAATGTCAGTTCAATTCTCAAGAGCTTTTTATTTCACTTTTAGGAAACATCCAGTCACCCCTGCCTCTGCTTTTCTTATGATGTTCTTCTCATGTTTTTCTTTCTGTTATTCTGTACTTAAAGCACCTTAGAGGAATAATACCAATCTCCAAAGTCTCAAAAGTGTATTGTGAGGGGTGTTACAAGAAGTAACCATAATAATACTAAAGAATTCCAGCACAGTAAGAAGTTGTTATCTCAAAAAGTTAAGTAACTCAATGATTTTATTCATGTGAATAGGTATTAAGAGACAAGAGCACAGAATGAGAATTTAAGCACTCCACCAAGGGCTTTAACACGAAGGTGTTTTGCTTTGAGAGGAATTAGCTGTGTAACTATTTCTAGCAAGGAAGTAACACAACCTTGTAGATATTGGGGTGTAATTAATCCGAAGGCGAGGGTAGAAGAAAGCTGTCTTTTTCTTTCATCACAGAAATGGTGAATAACACATAGTGATTTCATAAAAAATGATTGTACACCAGAAATTTTGGGATTACTGTAAAAAGATTTATATCTCAGAAATTATTTTCAATAGGATTTGATCTTATAAGATCTCAAAGCCACTAAGGCTTTCAGATGCCTAAATTTCTATGGATTTCAAATAGTAGCAAAACAGAAATTGAGGCTGGGACTCATCTAACCTTATGTTAGGTATTAACAAGAAAAAAATCTGAGCAAGTCTTCTGAGAATCCTTCATTAACCAGTAGGGAAAACCGGCCATTTTTGCGGTGGAAGGTCACTGCCCATCATTATGCATTTAGAATCAAGGAGGCTGGAAAGAGTCTCCAGAAGTCCAACCCTGTGCTCAGAGCAGGTCTAACTAGGCAAGGTTGCTCAAGGCTATATACAGCCCAGTCTTCGAGGACAGAGATTACTCAACATGGGGAGCATGTGCCAGTATTTCACCACCATAAAACAATGTTTTTCTGTTATCAGATCAGAATTTCCCATGTTCCAACTAGTGCACATTGCCTCTTATCCTACTACTTTGCAACTTTGAGAAAAGCCTAGCTCCATTATCTCTGTGTCCTCCGATCAGGTAGTTGTACACAGAAGTAGATCTTTCGTGCTTCTTCTCTTCTAGAAACTGAACAGTCTCACTTCTCTCAGCCTCTCCCCACAAGTCATATTCTTCAGCCCCAACCACCCTGGTGGTCTGCTGTTGGACTCACTCCAAGATGTTGATATCTTTCTTGTACTGGCAAACCTAGAACTGGATATAGTACTCTAGGTGCAGTCTTAAAACTACTGATTAGAGAAGACGATCCAGACCTGCACCTGATGGGTATACCCTTACTAGTACAGCCTAAGATGCTGTTGATCTTCTTTGCTGCGAGGGTACAGAGAGGGTCCCACAGCCAAAGCCCTGACTGTGACACCAGCCAAGCACAACCAGTTGTTGACCTGCTAGATAAGACCAGTTCTGCTCTAGTCTTTTCTTCTCAGTGACAGGCTTGAGTAGGTACAATGTGGGCCCCACCATGCCTTTTACCCTTGCCTTCAGTGTTTCATGGCTGTTCTCAGTGCACTTTGGGTTACCCCCAGCAGTATCTGTGATGCTCACATAGAAAAGCAACATATTAAAGAGCCAGACAAGCCTTAGCAGTCCCTCTGCAGCATCCTGGACCTTAGCTCTGGCCAAGCAACGAACCTGAGACATCACCTTGTGTCAAGCCACCAGACTGGTGCCTCAGTCTCCACAGGAGGGAGTCTCTAGTAACTATTGCTTGCCTCTTCCCTTCTGTGTAGATAAAAGGTTTGGGCTCAGTCAGCTCTCATAAATCCCCAGCGGGTCTTGTTTGTCCTCACCAGTGCCCAAGGCACTGAACCTATTTGAATTTTCAGATCTGTAGGTGGAGTAAGAGCATTTTTACAGCCCTCCACCCTCAGTGTGACCACAGCCTTGAGCTGTCCTGCTTTGCTCACTTCTCTTGTCTCAGGCTATTGTCCTGGCCAACTTTTGTCAAAGATGCCAGCCGATGGCAGCAGCTCCTTCCTCTGTGTTCCCCTGCTTTCACAGTAGATGATTTGAAATGTTCTGTCAGCGCTGGAAGAAGATGTGTGCCATTCTGGAATAACAGCTGAGGCTTGTGCTATTTGCCTGGAAGGTATATGGAACACTTGAAGGCAAGGTGAGCACTTGGGCGAGTGACTCAGTCAATCCTTGTTCTTTGGAAATTCCTTTTCAACGTCATGTTCTTCAGTGAAGTTCTTTCACACATTGTACTCAGCATTAGTTCATCCTCTGTATAAAGCAACTCTTCTTTCTTGTGAAGAGGGAGGTAAAACAAAATTTTTCTTTGAAGTATATTTGCTCATTCGATTCCCATGAACTCACCACTTGAAAGAATAAAATCTTAAATTTACACTGCCTGTACATCAGTTATTATGTACTGTGAGAGCAGTTGGGGCTTTCAAAGGAGATGCAAAGTGTAAAATGCTCTAATCCTATTGGTGTGTAATGGGGGTTTAGCATCAGAAACAGGATTTAAATAATTAAATTTCTGCTAAGATTGAAAAGGATGAGTTCCATTATCTTTGGCTGTCAAGTAAATATCCTCAACTGCACTGTGGGGGTGATAGCAAAATAAGTTTTTTGCCTAGATTTATGATTGCTTAAAAAGCAGACTTTCTCAGTTACATCACTGTCCTTCTCTCACTAATTATATTGTGTTTCTAAACTCAGGTACTTATCTAGGTATATTACATACACTATGTGGAAGCATATTTTTTCCATACACATAAGGTCATAGAAGTGGATGATTAGAGATAGCGTCTGTGGTTATGATACTACAGATCTGCAAAAGGGAAATTTGTGGTTTGTTTTTTTCCTTTAGCTATGTGAAATACATTTTAATAATAATAATAATGATGATGATGATAAAATATTTAGTCTTAGTTGGTAATAGTTGTGGTTTTTTTTCCCAGTAGCTTTCCAAGGGAAAAAGGTATAAGGTGAAGGGGATTTATCTTGTTTTCTAAAGCAATGGTATGTTATAATCGCATCATCAGTCCTTCATTTGCTCTATATTCACATTTGTTCGTATCCAGTGGCCGATTTCAGCGATAGGACCAGTTGCTGTGTTATGTGGAAGGCAGATGGGGTTGTTGTGGTAAGTTGTGGATTATTTTCTGGAATCATCCTAAATTTCTGCATTTTCTCTAAGTAACTGGGCACAAACAGTGTTTCTCCTTTCTCACAGTCCTGTAAGGGTACAGTCAGGGACAATTCCTGAATAGCTTTAGACCAATTGATGGTTTGAGGTGATATATGAACAATTGCTATTTCTTGTTGGATGCCATCCTTTCCCTCCACCTCCTATGATATCTGGCAATTGCAGTCAATTTCTAATTTACATGTTTAAGTTAGCCTGAAGAAAATATGTTTACCAAGCAGAGTTGTTTACCAGAGCCAGCTAAATAAATAAAGCTGTGATATTTAGTTGAACTCTATTGAAAAGAAATTGAACACGTATCATGTATATTAGAAGGAATTATAGTATAGCTTCAGCAGAAACAAAAGTCCTAGGTACATTGATCCAACAACTTATGAAAAGAATGTAAACCATATATATACATTTAACAAAATGAAGTTTGGTGATCATCAAGTTCAAGGAAATAAACTTCCCTCTGTTTAGAAGAGCTATAATCAAAGAGAAAAAAAAAATTCCTTATTTTAAAATTAATAATTTTAATGTCTCAGATTTCAATTAGTGCTAGTTAGATGGACATAGCTATCAGCAAACTAGTCTTCAAAACTCTGTAGAAGGCTGCAAGGATTGAGATTGGCTGCAGGAGGAAGCTTTCTCCTACTTGTCGATTTTGTGGTTGTAGATTGTGTGATTGTAGATATGTGTCTCTGTTCTGTCACTGTGTCTTAAATGACTCAGTAGAATCTTACTTTGGATTTTAACCTCTGTAGGCTTCTGATTTTGATAATACATGGAATCAAAAGAAGAAAGGAGCAGGTATGTATGGTGGCCTGTCTCCTGTTGTCAGGTTAGGAAATTATCTACACCCTATTCGACCGGTAATCAGGAAGGAAAATGTGATTCTTCTGAAATGTTGCACTGGCTCAGGACAATGAATGTGAGGATATGGACCAGGGCTGACTTAAATACAGTTTGAAACAGCAAGGAGATAGATGTGCACGGGTTGCAAAATAGAATATAGAGTGGCTACTGAAAATAAAGGAATAGCTAATGCCAGAGGACTGTAAGGAGGAAACAATAATATTTTTCAGATACTTTGAGGTTACTTAATTAGGAAAACAAATAAATTATGTGCCTTATTATTATAAAATTATATAGAAAGCAACTCATGTCATCAACTCAATAGTTCAATGTATTTTATAATTTAGTAATGACCTATGTAATAATTTAAAAAATGCACATAGGCATATTTTACTTTACAGGTTAATGTAGTACATCATAAAATACTTTCAAAGAAGCCATTATCTATGATGTAATATATGAATAGTCTATACATACTATGATCTCCATTGCATACTCTGACAAGCAGTAATGTATTTCATGTTCAAAAAACACTTCTGAATGTCTCCTTATGATACAGCATATCCCAATGGCTCAAGTAAAAATGTTGTCAAAGAACCATTTCAGAACATTTCAGTAACCTGTCCTGACTTTTGAGTTTTTGTGATTTAGCAGAATTTTAAGGATATGTCAACCCACAACATGGCTTAGTACTTCATAAAACAGTATGGCTGTCTAGAACCATTTACCTTTTCTTTTATGCAGCCTTATTTAAAACTTAAGTGCAGTGATTTCTTGTGTAGTGTTGCAAATACAAAAGCAATTAACTCACAAGGATATGGGTCTGAAGGGTAAAGGAAAAGAGTTTGACTGAACTATATTAAAATTGAGATGTGCCTACAGGATCAGAAATCAGCAAAAATACTTATTTTCATGTTAAGAGACAGGATGCTTTCCAGACTGCACATTGACTCTAATTAGTTTGGGCTACAGGATTAAAAGTTTTGGTTCTTTTCTTTGTGTGCCATCACATCACAAAGATTCATTTATGCTCAGTCAGAACGAATAAATGTTCCCACTGTAATAAGTTTGTGGTACAACATTCTGGAAATTAGTTATTTAATTACTACTTTGCAACTTTACTCTTAAGAAAGTCTGTAGTAGTGTGCTGTTGTCAGGTACTGATATTTGGTTTCTGAGTAAAAACAGACTCGTTGAAATGTGATTATTATTTAAAAGAACAACATTCATTCCTTTCTTATGCTTTGTTCGTCTCTGGCTGCTTCCCTCATGGGAGAGCAGAGCTGCGGATCAGAACTCCGCATTCGCTTTGTACTTATTTGTACGTGTCATTCACACAGAGTCATATGATATTAACTTGGTGTCCTGGGTTTGGCCAGGACACAGTTAATTTTCACCGGACTCCAGGAAGGGGCACAG
>Ga0065711_1029725_pt1 | contig 35067 bp, 17 predicted proteins | sample Hoacrofraction12_FD_59098 | JGI IMG/M metagenome (GOLD analysis project Ga0065711, IMG submission 59098) | Hoatzin crop microbial communities from Cojedes, Venezuela - Epithelial fraction 12 v2 (version 2) | ecosystem: Host-associated > Birds > Digestive system > Esophagus > Crop | place... | reverse complement strand
CTGCCCGCCCCTCGTCTCCCCCACCGCGGAGAGGAGCGCCGCAGCCCCCCCCTCCCGGGGGAGCGCCCCGCGCCCGGCGGGGCGCCGAGCTGAGGGGAGCCCGGCGGGGGTGGGGGGCGAGGCCTGGCGGTGCGGGAGCGGGTTTGCCCGTAGTGAGGCCTGGCTGAGAGGCGCTGGATGGCGGGGGCGGCTCCGCTCCCGGGGACGGGACAGGGCCGGGCCGGGCGGCAGCGCCCGCTGCTCTCCCCCGCTCCCTCGACCTGACAGGGCTGGTGCCTGTCCCCGAGGGCTGGGCGGTTTGGGGTGCGCGGGTCTCTTTCGGATCTTCCCCCCCCTGAAAATTTCTCATCTCGAGCACTGAATCCGACTGTGTCAGCATTAAGACTGCAGAAAAAGTCTTAATCCCGCTCCCTGATGCGTGTAAATAATAGCTGTCATGCAGCAGGCAGGTTTCACACCCGCAAGGTTCTTCACAGCGAAGCACTTCGGACTGGTAACGCTTACCAGCAGCCAAGCCACGACTGCCTGCATGAGACTGTTGCTGCCTGAAAAACAAGTTAACAGCAAAAAATCTATTTCTTTAGGTTATTTGGTGGCCTGACAGGCCAGTGGTGTGTCATCTGAAAGCTAACAATCTGCTCAATATCTTCTTGAATAACATCTAGGTACACTTGTAATACTTCCTTAAGTATATGGCCATGCTTGTATTAGGATACTGACAGCAGAAGTGACATGAGACACTGGGAATACTAAAGGTGCACATAGCACCTAAGCATGGAGTTGTTCAATATGAGGATAAAACTTTGCATTTGCTAGATGAAAGATACTGCTTTCTCCTGATGTGTGAATTCTTCCTGCCTCTTCTGGCTCCCTCTCACAAGATGAGCTGTGGGACAGAAACCAAGAAAGAACTAGGATGGTCTTAGGATAAGCTTTCAGTATCAACTAAGATATTATGTTTAAAAAGCCCCAACTGAAATGAGCTGCTAGAAGCTGAGTTATGAGCTTAATCCACAAGTCCCTTCCAGGCTACGTGGTAAGGGAAGAGATCTTAAGGTTTTTTAGTGTTAACTTTTCCACTTAAAATTCAGACCTTTTTAAGCTTGGTTCAGTTGGATTTCATTAGTTAAGGCAGCATAACACATGGTTTGAGACTAATGCAAAAAAGGAAGTGTGAACTGAAGTTCAGTTAAATTCTCTTAAGTGATATCTGTATAACATTTATTCTTCACCAAGATGGAATTTTGTAGTATATCTCTGGTCTGAATTCAGGTACAATACAAGACAGCTCATAGAAGTTGAGTGATTTAGCTCACTTGAGCTCTCCCTGCACCACCCCAGTTTAAAAAAAAAACAAAAACCTCCCTAAACCCACCCCAAAACAAACCCCATTATTTTCATGGTAGCATCCTCCTGCCTTCCCAGAGCTTGCCATCTTAACTATGACCACGTGAAAGAACTTCCAGCCTGGACTGCTGACTCTGAGATGAGCTACAGCCCTGTGTGAAAATCCTTTCTTTTGAATTCTGTTCTTAAGTTCACTCTACAGTACTGAAGCATTACTTAACCAGGCAAAAGACATCTTACAGACAAAATGGAACATGAGAAGTAGCACAAGATCTGTGAGTAGATTTCTTGGAGTTCTCCTCCACCAATAGAGATTAGTTTTTCCCATTTCTGCTCTAGCACTTGATCTGCAGAAGAAACTTGACTTGTAATTTTTGCACTTCTTAAAGATGTGTGAAACATAAAGGCTTTTTGGAGGAGGCTGTTTGTTGTCACAGGTCTGGGTTTTGTGTCTCCGCTACCCCTCATAGCAAAACATTAACTCAAAATCCAGGGATTTCAAGAGATTGAAGAGTTTGAAGGCTATAAGAGTGATTTCCAAAGTCCAACATTTGTTCCTAGGGGCCTAATACAATACTCAAATTGAAGGTACAGACTCTGAAACAGTAGCTAATGATCGTTTTCCCCACTGCTAGAAAAAATGGGACTTGACATTGTTGTGAGAAGTAACATTTAGGGTTCAGCATTTCTGATACAAACTAGGTCATTCTTTGACTTCAGCTTCACAGAAACAGACATGGTAGAAGTTTACTAGATTAAACTAGTAGAGATGTCTGCCATACTAGAGTTGGCAGACCAATGGATTGCCCCCATATTCTGCTTCTACAGAGAGAGTGGTCATCAAGATGTTGTTTGAATGGCTGTGGCCATCTTATGGTCTTTGCCCTATATTTCTACACTTAATTAGTTATTAGAGCCTGTGTTGCCCCTGGAACCCCTGTTTTATCTCAGGAACAGGGCGTCGTAGAGCAATGGGGAGTCATATTCCCCCTTACCTGTAAAGGGGTCAAAATGGGGAAGGAGCTCATTAGTTCTCACTTCAGAAGCTGTGATTAGGTGGTCATGTTAATTTGCCATAAAGCTACATTGCTGCCAGAAAACATTCTCCTGCCCTTCCACAGCTAGGCATTTTTCACTGTTTCCCTTGGGGGCACTGAGTAACTTAAACGGTGATAATGTGAATTGGGTCAGCTGATCCACCCACAGACAAAAATTGTTCACTGAAATCAATTTACTGTCCAGGACTGGTACGGGATCATTTACAGTGGTGTGTGCTAGGTGGCCAGGAATGTGCTGGGAATGCCCCCTTTCCACAGAGCTGTAAACAATGCTAGTTTAAAACAACCGTGAAATCATGGGCTAGGGCGGGTGTTGAGGAGGCTGAACCAGATCCCTGCACTTGTCCCGCTGTTCGCAGCAGAAGTGCCTTTGCCAGCGCTCTGCTTCTCAGCCGTACCCTGCAGAGGGAGGCAGAACATGTCGCGGATGATCTGCTCTTCCAGTGTTTTCAAACTAATACCGTAGTATACCTGCCTCTTTTTCTTCTGTGGGTGCAACCATAAGGGCAAAGAAACAGGTTTTCTTTGTACAGGGCTCCGAATCTCTGCCTGTGAAGATGTTGCCTGTCAAGCCTCTGTACTAATCTGACCCAGACCAATAAATAAAATCTATTGTCAGTAAATACTTGCTTGAATAGGTAATTACAGGAGGGAAAAGCTGGCCATTCTGTTAGTATGCTTTTCATTACAGAAGAAGCAGCTTACATGGAGACATCTTAGAGGCCCTAAAGCCAGACAACAAGAAGTCAGCTTATAGCAGGAATTAATCTTCTAGACATATAACTTTTAGTATGGAAGGAGAGGCATATTTTTGCTCCTTAATGTTTTTAGATTTGGTTAGAAGTTCAGTAAAGTACTTCAGGAGTTACAGTCACCGAAGTAAAAACCTTTCTTTATGAGAAAAATTGTTTCCAATCAAACTAAGAAGAAAGAATTTCAGACCTAGACAAGAATAGCTGCTTTGGTACAGCTTTTGGGCTCTTCTTGAATAGATATTGATAAATTTACAGCAGACACTATCAGTGTACAGTGCCTTCTTTTGGCAGAGCTCTAGAGTAAAGGAGGCAGTTGCTAGTTCTGGTTACTTCCATAGCAGTTTGAAAGAAACAGAAGAGAAGAGCCAGGAAACCAGAGAACACATATTAATTTCCCTCCTGATCAGTTGAACTGCTTTTCGGCCAAGTAGTAGCAAGAAGTAGTAGAACCAAAAAGTGCTCTAACCTGAGAAGAGTTTTTCATTACTATCTTGCTGCACTGTTTTCAATGCGAAACAGGGTGCTACAGATTGAGAGCTGAAGGTATGAATTTCAGTATTCACTGAGAAGTATTACTGTGTTGGAATTAGCACAAACACGTTACCTAGGTCAAAAGCATACATTGTTTTGCTAACAGCATAGTTATGGGGCTCATTATGTAATGCCAACAAATTTGTTTACGTAAACATAGACTGTGCCTAAATGTTGTTACAATTGCCACACAAACCAACAAAATGCCTTTTAAATGTAGATTATTTTTAGTGGCAGTCTAAGCCATGAAGATAGAAGTTTTAAAGAACAATCTAGTAATCAAACAGAAATCTCAGCATCTTGAAATTTGTGACTTTTCTGAATTCCTTCAGTTTTTTAAATCAGTGCCACCTCAGAAATTTGGAATGTAATTGCAGGGATACTCTGATAATTTGTATCAAGAGATGACAGAAATGTAGGGGGTATCCTGGAATAGCAGGCTGACAGGGTGACCTGCCCATACCTCTTGGTTACACTATGGGCTTGGGGCTGGACTGCAGGAACTAGCAGTGTTTTCCTCACCTTCATGGAAAAGCTAATTTAATTTGATTCTCGTCAGGCCTGCAGGAGGGAGAAGGGTGGTGGGTAAATGTTACTATTAATAAAGGATGAGGCTTTTGCTCTCCCAGTAGTTAATCTGCAGCATTGCCAAGAATGCAAATGCTGCAGTTTCACAGTGAGACTGACAAAATACCTGATTCAGTTACTTTTCTCAAATGACCTTGGAGAAATATTCAGATGTTACAGTAATCAGTGGATAGCTCAGAAACAGGTAGAAAACCATTACCTACCCGAGCAAAGATGAGTAAGTGTAGAGCTTGGAAGCATTTCTGGGTTTGGTATTAACTTTCACATAGTTATAGTAAGTGGAGCGCAGAGGGACCTGAGCAAACCGCAACGGAGAACTAACACAAATTAATTTTTATTTCTCGTGTAGTAGCTGTGGTTGAAGGGGATCGTATGTGGTAGAAAATATCCAGTCTCAATGTGAATTTCCACTGAGAGAATCCACTTCAATTCAAAGTAAATTTCTACAGTGATGGTTGGTTACATACTGCATAATAGGTAAGAGGAAGGGGTGTGGAGGTTGAAAGAGGAGGGAGAGTAGATGGTGATGCAACTTCTGCCTCCTCTAGTGGCCAGCGTCGCCAGCTGGGTGAGTATCTCAGTGCCGACACCAGTGGATCCTCACTGACTGCCTGGGTACGAGCTCTGATTTGAGCTGTGGGCGCTGTGGGCTCAGCACCTCCATGCAGATGGTCCCCTCTTGGCAGATGTTTGGTTTCACCTTGGTGGTGTCAGTTTCTGACTGTTCTGCTCTGCAGTTCTCAGCAGCCCATCAGAAATCTGTGCTGTGTCTGGACCTGTGCTTCCAGATCAGGATGCAGGAAGGGCTCTGAGCCAGATGGGATATGCGGTAGAAGAGTGCAAGGGTAGTTTTTTGGAGCAGGGTTTTGTGCGAAGAGAGTAAGGGGTAGTGGAAGCATGGCCTGAGGTCCTGGTCTGTGGCATGAAAGTATCAAGCACATGTTTAGGTCAGGTCCCGGGTAGAGGTCTGGGAGAGAGGAGAAGTGCCAGGTTTTGAGAGCTGGAGCCGTGTGCTGCATTAGTAGTGGGAGAGGTGGGCTTGAGATCCTGGTTCAAGGAAGCAACAAGGAGGATAGGTAAGGGTGCAGGATGGTGTGTGGATGTTAGAGTGCAATAAAGGAGTGGGGAATGTGAAGTTGGTCTGCGATACTTAGGTCCTTTTTTGATTGTGAGGTGGGCAGAAATTGTTGTGTGTATCTTCTATGGTAAATATTCTGCTGTTAAATATTAATACTTAAAACTTTAACGTAAAACCTATGCAAATATAATTAAAGAAATTAAAGAATTAAAGAAAGGAGAAAATAATAGAAATATAATGTAAACAATTGATATTTATAAAATAACACAATTAAAGAAAAATATTAAAGGAAAAAGTAAAAATATTGATTTAAGGAAAATTAAAATTAAAAGGTTGATTAAAGAAAAAAGAAAACAGTGTAGACGTACTTCACCTAGGCATGTGCAAGTCCTGGGCACAGAGGTGTGAGTTGCTCCTGCTGTTGGAAGCACTGGTGGGTGCTCCAGCAACTGTGGCAACGTGTAACAAACTGAAGAACCTGACAGTATTAATGTTTTTTTAAGCGTGAGTATGAGGCTGATCAAATGAATTCTAGACTGTCTCTTTGATAAAATGTGTAGTTTGAATCCTGTAGTAGAAGGCCTCTTTTGTCATCCTTAATCATATTCACAGATCTTTCTTGAGCTTTCTTCGTGTTGTCATTATGCTCCTTGAAGGCTCTATGTAAGTACTAGACACAGCATCTGAACAGTGATCATATCTGTGTCAAGTACAAAAATAAAATCTCCCTGCTCCTCCTTGATGTTGCTGTTTACCTATCAGCCGTTCTAACCAGTCATCTGCTGAAGGCTTCTGTTCAACCAGTTATTACCTGACGCATGTCCCTAGTTTTTTATCAAAGTTCAGCATCCCTGAAGTGCGTGCTCTGTCCTGTGTGTATGGCATGCTGACTTTGTTCCTGGGGGGGCATTTACATTTTGCTCTATTGAAGTGTACATCACTGATCACCTTTTTACCAAACAATGCAGACTGTTAGTGGCATGTCATCTCCATTATTTGTCGATCTCCTAGGGTTTGTTTTTACCTGCAGATTTTATCAGTATATATTATACATCCAGGTCATTTTATATATATGTATATAAAAAAAGTAAAATTGCATGAGGCCAGTGCCAGAACCTTGTGAGGCCCACTAGAAATCTCGTATAACAGATTAACTGTCCAGCAGCCCTATTCTCTTGCTTGGGACTGCCACGTCTGTGGTGAAAGCTGTTGAATGGGCAGTGTACTCCTGAATTGTTTCGTTTCACACCTGTCATTTGAACTCAAATAGATAGTGAGATATGTTTATATTAAAACATCACACTGTGAACTCTAGGATCCGAAAACAGGCACGCTGGCTGCTTTTCCAGTTCCACAGTGAAATGCAGCGCAGGGTGGAGAAGTGGACAAGCAACCGCTTTAATCCCCACAGCTAAACCTAGCGCAGCTTGTGAACCCAAATCAAACGCACTTGCTAATTATGTATATTAAAAAAAATACGTCTTGGAACCTGTCTTTTTTTTTAATTCCTTTTAAATATGCTAGAATGATTTTAGATCTAGTTTCTCAATCAAAGTGCTAGGTGGTACGCTGTATATCTAAGGGTAACATGCTGTTATTACTATCTTTATCAGAAAAAACTGTGGGCTTATCAAAAGCGTCTGAAAAGATGCATTAAATCCTTGTTGACTGTGATAAGTATAGTACTCTTCTCCATTTAATAATTCAGTAATCACATCTTGCATTAATTGTTTTGCTTGGTGCTGATTTGTAGCTGACAAGCCTCCAATTGCCCAGCTCATCCTGTTGAAATATTGGAACAACTTTATTTTACCTTTTTGTAATTTCTTGAGTGTTCCAAGAATTATGGAAAATTTACACTAAAGGTCATATGCAGCGCTGAGTTGGATAAATCACTGGCATGGTACATGTAATTTTTTTTATTACGCTTCATCCTCAATTCAGTTTTAGGTGCTTTCTGTAAATTATCATTAATAAATGACTCGCTCACATGCATAGATTTGAGTATTTGTGTATCTTGACTACTGCTTAAGCCAGATCTGCCGCGCCTCCTAAATACTGTTCAGAGAATGCGGTATCGGTAATGTAATAGCTGACCGGTGTAACTATGTCAGCAGAAGTTTCCACAGATGTTCAAGCTTCCAGTGTAAATGATATTTGCATACTTTGAATGTTTGCCAGTAAGCGTTCATATCTTCCTGCAAACTGGTGTGTCTGTACACAGGTACTGCTACTTGATGTTTCTGATATTGCTGTTTCTACAAGGAAGTTAAGATGCTAACTCGATGATAATATCTTGACTGGGGTTTGACATGAGTCCTCGCTCCCAAATTATTTCAAAAGACTGTTTATTATGGCCACCTTCCCTTTCCTAGCATCTGATTGCTTCCCTCTTTCAGTTGGCATGTAAGTATACAAACAGCTGATATATCTATTATTCATCACAGAAGAAAGGGAACAAAAGAACAGTAAGTGGGAAGTGAGGAGGGAGCTTTCGCAGGCAGTTCTGCAATGGAGTCTTTGTCAGCTCCACAGCTACTTTCTGTCTCCTGTAATCATTTGCTCCTCACCACATATCAACCTTCTTGCTCCTTCAGCTGTACTGGTCCAGCCGTTTTCAGGCTGTGTTCTAGCTGTGTGGGATGAAGACAACCGTTTTTAACGGATTCTTTTTTCAAATGATTATTGGTTATGCCTGCAAGGGTAGGCGATCAGCCTCATGTGTCTTTATATAAACAAAGCTGTGCTCTTGGTTATCTTACTTTCCTGACTTTGGCCAAAATATACTACTATGCTAGTGAAAGTAACTTTAGATATGTCTTTGCCTGTATATGAGGTTTTACCAGTGCAGATATATTTATCAGAGAATGCTCTTCATCATCTTTATTATCAGTATAATTATGCCAGCAGAAGTGTCTCCAGAGATTTAAGCATTTAGTGTAAACTTAGCTTATTTGGAAAAATAAGTGTCAAAAAGGTGACTGTCAGATCATTATGTGTTTACGTATTCAAATCAAACATCACTATTTTTTTTTAACCTGAGGTTCCTAAACGCTGGCAAAAACCAAAATTTGGTTTAGAAGGCACCTGATGCCATCTGATACTTGGTTTGTGGGAGTCTGTTGATCTGACTAATTTTTTTTTTTGCATTTGTTTTATTCTGAAAAGCTTTTTTGTTAAGCTCTGCTGATGGCAATTATGGAACAGTTAACTGGACGACTAAGCAAGCCCACAGTTATATTATCAGCAGAATAAAGGCTGTTGAGAAGAATGGTGAGTTTAGGTTGTAAATTTAAATCCCATGTTGGTTCAGTCAAATCTGCTTTTAATATGACTCTTGCTTTTTCAGTCATGTCCTTGTTTTAGGAATAAGGTGCTATTTCAAGGTAAGTAATTTGGAAAAATTTACATTTCTTTAATCTTCTAAACATTCACAGACCTGCGTGTCTTTGTGAGTCTTCCCCAATTTTTTCTGTTCCTGTAGCTTTGCTTGAAATAACAGCTGTGTGTATACCTAATATTGCACATTTTCTTCTCATGGCTGGTTGCTTGGAGATACTTTTGCAGTTTGCTTAATGCAATAACTTGTCTGTAACAATTTAAAAAGATCCTTTTGTGTACCTATGTAAAAAGACTGTTTTACTGTCATTTGTGCAAGTACACATTGAATACTTTAGCTAGTGTACACTAGCTGAGGAGAGACTTTGCACTAATTGCCCATCCAGGCAGGCAATCTGGATTAGCCCCCAAATCAAGATATTTGTGGGATTGCGCTTCATCTGCTAAAAATCAGTGGGGAGAGAACCCACTGAAATTCCCAGAAAAAATTTCCAGGTGGCTTTTTTTCTGAAGATCGTTGACATACAGCCTTCAACCAACATGGTAAATCTTCTGAAATTTCTGGAGACGGGGATCATCTGTATCTGATAATAAGCTCTAGGCTGGAGGCTGATACAATCCCAGCTGAATTCCTGGCAGTGCCCATGTTCAAGCCCTACAAGAAGAACAGTTGGGACAGTTTCTGTACGTGTTTCAAGAAGTGATGTGTGTTTTCCAGCCCTCTGTTCCCGTTTAATCTGCTTCTTTCCCAATCTCCAGAACTTGAAACCTTTCTGCACAGATACATCTTGGGAGCTACAGAAAGTCCTCCAAGGGCTCTGGAAACACGAAAAAAGAAAACAGTGCCGTCAAGGTAGCTGGTACTTTCTTTTTGTCTAGGAGGGATCTGGTGTGATCCTATGTAGTGAAGATTTTTAATTTCCGATGGTTAGTTTTACAGAAGCCTTTCGCAGTCTTTGAGATTTTTATCTACCACAGGGAATTTGCGCAGGCAATTCACATTGGCAGTCTGCTGTATTAGATTAGTATCTAGAGGTTGACAAGTATATTCAGTTTCATCCCTAGGTCATCTAAGATGATTACATGTTGTGGTTTAACCCTGTAGGCAGCTAAACACCACACGGCCGTTCGCTCACTTCCCCCCCTGCAGTGGGATGGGGGAGAGGACTGGAAAAAAGGTAAAACTCATGGGTTAAGGTAAAGTTTAATAGGACTGAGAAGGAAGGGAAAACAATAATAAAAGAATACTCAAAACAAGTGATGCACAAGGCAGTTGCTCACCAGCCGCTGACTGATACCAAGGCAGTCCCTGCGCAGGTGTGCCGCCCCCTGTCCAACTCCCCCCAGTTTATATGTTCACCATGACATCATACGGTATGTGTGGCCAGTTGGGGTCAGCTGTCCTGGTTGTGTGCCCTCCCAGCTTCCGGTGCACCCCCAGCCTCCTCGCTGGCAGGGCTGTGTGAGAAGCTGAAAAGTCCTTGAGTTAGTGTAAGCACTGCTCAGCAACAACTAAAACATCAGCGTGTTACCAGCATTATTCTCATCCCAAATCCAAAACACAGCACTGTACCAGTTACTAGGAAGAGTATTAACTCTGTCCCTTCCGAAACCAGGACACACATTCATCTTTGGTCTCGGCCAGTCTTATGAAAATAATTGTGGATTTCAAAAGCCTCTGAAGAGAACAGCATTTCACTTTTTTCATAATTGAAAAGCAGTGATTGCTGTAGTGGGCTGAAGACTCATCATTTTCCTTCTGATTTTGAAGGAACTTCATAGGGGAAAAAGAAGAGAGCTTCTCTGACAAGGGGGATGAGAACTTTCGAATTCTTAACCTCCGTACTTCTGTCATTACAATGTGTTTTTCATTATAAGATAAAATAGGTTTGTGGGGTTTTTTCCTTCTGAGAGGCATTTTTAGACTTCCACTAAGATCACTGTTCTATATCTGCGTGAAATCCTTATTGGTATGCTTACTTCAGTAACAGAGAACATCTCCTTACTAGGAATGGACGGGCATTTAGTGATGGCAATACATTTCCTCTAACAGACAAAAGAAATATGTTATATGGGGTTTTTTTTCAGTAACTGGTGATTCTGTTATGCTTCTTCCTTTCTAAAACTGTTGCTTATGGAGAAAATATACCTTACTTTTTCACTGTTCTTCCTGTTTGAAATGCATTTTCATTGTAGAGTCAAAGCATCAGAAATGGAAAAATTTATTTTTTCTAGATATTTGATGCATTTTCAGCCAGCCACCATATTTTTGTCAGCTTTTCTGCTCTATTAATATTATAAATTACTTTTTCAGCTTTTCTTGAAAATATTTGAAATTAATTCATTTCCTTGCTCTATTTACAGCTCATTCACAGAAGTGAATGCAAAAGGTTTTTGTGTCATCAATTTACTAATTTTAATTATACAAATCAAATAGCTATGTTACTGTACTTAAATCAAGTCTACATAATTAAAATTACAGTAACTGGTTTATTAACCCTGCAAAATTGTAATAAACTATTTAAATTTCAGGATCCATTTTAATTTTGTCTTTAAGGTAAAATTATTAGAAAGATGTTCTGTTCAGTATTGTGTTAAAAGTGGTTTCCAAAATTGGGAAAAAGCAACTGCTGTGGAATTTGATCAATACTATATCAGAGCTTGAGACTATTAATTCTTCGATATCAGGCTCAAAGAGTGGGAAGCATGTAACTAAATGTAGAGGTCTACATTAGGTGTCTACGTCTCCTCTCAGCTGCCTCTGCAGTCAGTGGAGATCTAGTCAGGAATCTAGGACATGATTCATCTCTTTTTGCAGGAGAAATCAAATTAATCAATCCCTGGAAGTGTCTGTTTCTTCTCCACTGACTATAAAAGGAGCCTGACTAACTCAGTGGTGGATGTTGTTTCTGTAGGCATCTAAAATTAGGTGAGACAGATTCCACACGGAGTACGTGGTGCGAGGGATGGAATGTCTGTGATTAATGCCTAATTAGTAGTGGTTGGTATAATGATAAGGCTGGAGAAGTTATACCAGGATTAGAAAATTACATGAGCTTGATCCACATTTCAGATGTATCTTCCTTACTGATCCAGGTGTTGAAATTAGCCCTTTTATCTTCTAGGAGGTACGAGTTTGTTCCTATGAGTTTGTCCCGATGACTCTGAAGTCTCTTTCGGCGTTGCTCTTCCCTGTGACAGTACCCCCATGCTGTAAGGCCTGTAATCTTTGTTCGGAGATGTGACTGCTCATAAGGTTTCTTTCAGTTTAGCAAGCAAGGCAGGTAGCTGTGTGTCTCCATATCTGTGACTTACCTTTGCTTACCACTTGTGTAATCCTCATCTCATTGACAAAAATTGGTTCTTTCAGGGCATTGACTGGAAACTGAATAGTAATATGGTGTAGTAAGATGACCTACAATGTGCCCTGTTAAGGCACCACGAGAAACACCTAGTAGATCAGAATTCTCCATTTATACTTAAATCTTTGAACATGTCAATGAAGTGGTTTCTTATGCATTTAATGTATCATCATAATTTTTGTATTCTTCTTAAAATGTGTATATAGTACTGTGTCAAATGAGTTATGCCTAAATAGGATTGGCTTTTATGAACTAAATTTGTAATTACATAAAAAATAGCATATTGCTTTTACATATGCTGGTTGTTCTGAATGAAGTTTCCTTTAGGTTTTTAATTCTGACTCCTGTAAAATACGGCTTCATTTTTTTGTTTGGAATTGGTGACACCTGGCTGGCCTATGATTGCCCACGTCCTTCTGTTTTATCATTCGGTACAAGCACAACATCTTCAATAACGAGCTCTCTAATCAGATTTTTAGAAGTACATTTCTGAACTTGCTGGTTTAAGAAAGTCTAGTTTTAAGAACTCATAGAAATCCTCAGCCAAAGTGAATTGCTTTGTCCTGTTTTGCACAAGAACTGAAAAATCTGTGATTTCCATTCAGTGAGGAATCAGTACCATTGACTGGTAAGGTTCCTCTGTATTTCTCATATTCCTTATTTTAATGTAAAATATCAAGAAAACATGATTGTGTCATTCATTTAATGTATTTTTTTCATATAATATTACAAATAAACCAACTATAAAATTACAATAGCCTCCCTCTTTTTTTTTTATTGAAGTAAAAATAAAGAGCTTGTGCAACTTGTGAAATCCTGACATAGCCGGTTTTGTTTATTGCAGTGTTGGAAGGGATCCTGCTGGGCAAAGAGAGGGTTTGCTCTGTGTTCTGTTCTTAAATCTGTGCAACCTTTTAAAAAACTTATTAACAGGTATCTAATACTTGTTGCTGTCCTTCTCCCAGATTGCCCACATTGCTGTTGAAATGCATGCTGTGTTATCTAGAGCATGTCTCATTTTTGCTTTTTTTCTGTCTCTTATCTTTCCTTCTGCTTTTCAGTGTACACGATTCTGTCTAAGGTGCACTCTGATCGGAACGTATACCCTTCTGCTGGAGTTCTTTTTGTTCATGTTTTGGAGAGAGAGTACTTTAAGGGGGAATTTCCTCCTTACCCAAAGCCTGGTATGGCATGCTAAGATCTTCCATATTATATAAAAATTTAGGAGGAAAAAAAACGTTTAAAAAAATTTCAAGTCTATTTAGCATACTTTACAGTTCAGTATATAACATACAAAGGACAGTTTTTAGTTTCCATTGAAATATCTTCAAATGAAATATAATTTGTGGTACTAGAAGTTTAAAATGTTCTGGTTTGTGATAATCATTTGTGAAAAGATGCAGATAATTGTGTATTGTGAAAAATGTACTTAATAATTTGGGAAGGCGTAATCATTTTGTATCTGAGATTAGGAAGTATACCTTTTCTTCAGTTTCATGTTAAATATGAAACGTGGAAGTGTAATAATTATGTCTGTTAATGCCATTTATCTGATCAGTTTCAGACGTAGTATGTATCAGGCTATATGAAGGAACACTTTGAAAGCATATAGCAAACTTGAGACAAAAAAGAATATTAAATCAAATACGAGACTGTGAAATGATGTTTTCTTTCATTTAAAACAAGTGCTCATTTGGATGCAGCCTTTTTCCTTTATTTAGGAACAGTTTAATGTTAGTAAGCAGTTTGTTTTAGAGAAAGAGCTATGATTTCCCAAGTATGGTGTTTTGACATACACCTAAGGCAAACCTAAAAGGTTGATCGTGGGCAGGTTAGAATATAGATAAGCAATCGGGGGCGGGGAGAGAAAGAGAGAACATTCTGCCCCACATGCTTATCAGCAATGAAAAGGAGTAATAAATCTATAAGTGTATCCTATTTATATAAATATATAAATATAATATCCTGTTTTCCTTTAAAAATAGGAAAAATCTATAGTAAGTGTACAGTGCACACATAATCAAAACCTGTTTCATTAATAAGCTTTTGAATTGATTTGAGAGTACTATTTTCAAAACTGACTTTAACGAAAAAATAAGCTTCTGTTAGCATTGGTTAAATTTTGTCATGAATAAAACCAAATGTTTTAAAAATTTCCTCTCCTTGAAAAGTTGATGTTTTCCGTGCAACCCCAGCCTGTCTTGACATTCATGTGATTCAAAGGCGGTGTGAATCTGATTTCAGATACTGCTGAAATTGTTGTACCCAGAGGTGACGGTGATGGTATCAGAAACTCACTGCAAGGCCAGCTGTTACCATGGTCCTTTTATTTTTGTCTGCTGTGCTGGATCTCTAGCATGGCCTCCCTTGACGAAGGGCAAACCAAGACGTATCACAGGTGGATTTCAGGTTTTTCCCCAAATCATTTCTGATGCTGGGAATTTCATGATGAATGCAATAGATTAGATTACTGGGAGGTCCTGAGAGAATTGCGAGGAAAGTTGTGTTACATCCCGGTGCTGGTTTGGTCCCCTTTACCCACAGCCAGATGTGTAAGTGCGTACCTGAAAACTAGTTACCATTTGGCATCAGGTCGCTGTCTCTTTGCTCCTCTTTGGAGGAGATGGCAGCCATTTCTTCACTGGGCTGTTCCTGCCTCCTGTGCCAGCCAGCCTGCCATCTTCTTTTGTCGCTTGTCCTGCAGTGGCTGCTGCTGCCACTTCAGAGCCGAGCTGGAGGAGCGCAGCGCAGAGGTGTCTCGGAATGGACTCGCCCAAGTTCTGTGGCTCAGCTGTAAGGTGCTCATGCCTCAGTGATGCGGATCTGGTAGTGCGTAGGCACACCTGACTTCGCTTTATTTTAGCTTTTATAAGTGAAGTGAAATCCAGACATTTGTAAGAGTATCAATAAGAACCACAAAAATTCTCATACTGGTTTGACTTCAGGGGCTTTTAGAGATTGCGTCTGGACCATTGTTTAGTAGCTGTCATTGGATCCATTTTGCGGGGAAGTCTGGTCCTTTGTTGAAGTAATTTGTTCTGTAAAGAAAATCCACTGCCAGGCTGTTGGTGCTGAAGACCTGTGTATCCTGATGCTAACAGAAGCTTTCACACATTGGCGATGACACAGCCGCTCTTTACAGTAAGCCCTCCCAGGTACATTGGGTCTCCAGAGCCATTATTAAAAACAGAAATAAAAGTAACTTTTTGAGGAATTAAAGGACTGAGACCTGTATGCTTTAGTAAGTAGGAGGTTAGATGCTTCAATTCTATGTGGAACTGAGCTCTAAAAATCAGATCTACTAGTTTAATGAGTGCAAGCACTCACCGTCAGCCAGGACTCTAAGAAGTACCAGTACTTTCGTCTCTGCAGTTGGTTACACTTTTCAGATATGAATTTCTTAATACTTACAAGTGCTGAGCAGGAGTTCACATATTTCTGGTACGGTGAAGGTTAGGATTTTTTTTTTTTTTTTTTCCGTTTTGGAAATGTTTAGAAGACATAACTGGAAGACAAAATAAGATTTTCTAATGGAAACATCAAAATCAAAGCATATAGCATTTTCTTGTAAATAATATATTTTTTTCTTATCTAGGTGAAATAAGTAATGACCCTATAACATTTAATACCAACTTAATGGGTTACCCTGACAGACCTGGATGGCTACGCTATATACAAAGGACGCCATACAGTGATGGAGTGCTGTATGGCTCACCAACTGTAGAGAATGTGGGCAAACCAACCATCATTGAGGTATTTCTTTCAAAGGTTCAAAAAGATTCATTTTGGTTTTGAGTGTAGTATTCAGAATGTCAACAAGCATTGCCTCATTTCTGGAAAGTCAATTACAATTAAATTCAAAGAAAGGTTATAAGGCAGAGACAAGGACTTGTGACAGTAACATTTCTCTTAGGTACTATTGTATCCTCTTTGAGAGAAAGCCAGGTTGTACGACATTTCGTATTTTACTTTTAACTAGAACTAGTAAATAGCAATAATCAGTAAACCTTAATGTTCCTAGGTAGTACGTGTAGATTCTCACCCTTCATCTTTCTAAGAGGCATTTCATTTCAGTAAATTATGACTATATTAAAGGTGTACTCAAAATACAGGACAAAAAAACCCTTTGTAAACAACTGTACCTGATGAATATCTGAATTCTGAACCTTGTAACATTCCACACTAAATATAGGCCAGACTTTTCCCCACTGGAAAATACAGTGTTGAGTTAACAAACAGGTTTTGGGTTTGGGTTTGGTTTTTTTTTTAATTCAGTTATTTTTCAACTATTATTTATTTTCAACTATTATCTGGTTCATTATGTTTATTGATAGATTTAATTTTAATTAGCACTTACACGTATTTAATTCTATTCTTATAAGTGTAATAATGACAAACCCCACTACTTTATTTTTGACAATTAGCTATTCAAATGTTTAAAAGCGCCAATTATTCACTGAGCAGCAATTGAAAGGGAAAAAGGACTGTATTTTCCACCATGCAGATCATAGACAGCAGATTGAATCAGACACTCTGTGCTTTGCAGTGTTAAGGAAAATCTGCTCATTAACTTGCTCCAGCCATTTTGCTGCTTCAGCAGTGCATTTGTCTTAAACCCTTGATGAGTTTTTTTTTCTAAATTGCATTTGATATGGTTCTTCTTTCTCAAGAATGACATCTCTAAATGTTAAGTTATACTGTAGATAATTTCACACATGCTTAATCCTATGTACATGATTCAGTTTGGATTTCAGCAGGACTAATCACATCTGTGAAATTAATCATGTGCAGAAGTACTTGCAGACTCCACTTAGCTTTCTGTAGAGGAAACCTATCTAAAATTGCCCTTTTTAAAATGTCATGTGCTTTTAGATTCTAAGGTCTATATTCAGACCTCCATTCCGAGCATGACCCCAAGCCTATATTTGAACTAAATCTTGCCTTGCATACAAATGAATTCGTTGCAGTCCCACTCTCAAATGTGCCTTTAGGATTAATTCCGTAGTATGGGAGGAGGACGGATTGCGTCTGACCTCCTTCAGTGCTGTCTGAGAGGAGGGGCTGCATATTCTTGGCCTGAATATCGTTTTCATCATGCCCTAGTGCCTCAGGTGCCGTCGTGGGTAGGTCACTTACTTGGAGGACGCCTCTTGATTAGAAGGGCCTAGCATTGCGCACAGCACTGCAGCAGAGCGGGTAACGTTCTTGAGCTCCAGCTCCTCTGAAAGCTGTGCAAGGAGAGTTTGTGCTTGAATGCTGTTCAGCAGAGAGGTGATCTCTGCCCTGCCACTGTTCCTCGGTGCCGGTGCGCAGTCTGCACTGGCAATTCTCGCTGCTGGAGTGCAGACCCAAAGTGGGTGCTGTCACATTCCTCTGCAGAGCTCGTACAACAGGTTAGGTCTTCTAAGTATAGATGTCTGAACTACGGTTGAAACAACCCTTTGGAAAACTGGCAGAATAGGGGATGTGAAAAATCTCAGGCATTTGTTTTCTGTTAATTTCATAATTAAATTGTTGGTTAGATAAGATGTAATTGTGTCAGGTAAGCTTTTCCTTCTGCGCTTAAATGAACCTGCAGAAAATATTCCAGAGTGTTTTTCCTTTTCATTTAAATACCTTAAAGGAAGTGCAACATCTGTTACTTTTGTTTGTTTAATAATCAGTGTCACTATGCTCTGTGGCTTTGTTTGCTGAGAAGCAACATAGTTCTGTCACTGTCGCCACTCCTCTGCCTCTCCTTTGTCCCTGAAATGAATGAAGCAAAGTCTAAAATTATGAAGAAAGTTAGTCTTTTTTAATTTGTTTCATGAAAGATTTATCACCTTTCAGGGGAAAAAAAAAAAAAGTAGAGAAAATAATTATGCTGATATCCAGCCACATTCTGTATTTCTTATGAATAAGCACTTAATCATAGTACAACTTCGAAGTACCGTCACCACTTGTGAGCATTTCAGGCATCCCATACATTTAACCTTTAAGATTGGTATCCTTAGGTAATTTGATCACAAAGGCATAAGTTTCCAAAAATAAAAGTCATGAATGTTACATCTACCTACTAGTTTTCAATTTCCCTACAGTTACAGATGCCGAGATCTTTTTACGAACTGCTTGTGTTGGAGCAATGCTTGTGAATCCATTAATGGAGTGTGACTTCAGTGGGGCTAGAGCTAAAACCTAATATCAATCCCAAAGATTAGAATTGCTGGGATTGCAACACTCTTTCCTTTAAATATCTCCATCTAGTTTGGTTCCCTAGGAGCTATCGGTGAACGTAGATCTTACAGTACTGGTGGAGCGGGGTGGAGGGTGGAAGGGGAAGTGCAGAAACCAGAGTTTGCTTACGGTTGTTCTTAAAGATAGCAGAAAAGAGAGAATACACGTGTGGCAGAACACTTTCATCTGGACCAAAATATGTTACATTCACATATATCCCTTGGATAATTGGATTTGGCTATAGACTGGCTGAGAAAATTCCAGTATCCTGACTTGAAGGTAGTACTGCATCAAATAAATTGATCTTACCTTTCAAACGTTATATTAATGTTCATACACTTCAAAATAAGGAGGCAAAGCACTTGAAAGGTGATAAGTATTTCAAAATCATCAATTTAGTTTTCATTGATGTTTCATTTACCTGATTTTCATATTTGCATTGTTGTTCTGCAATCATATATTTTTTTCTCTAGATCACTGCATATAACAGGCGTACCTTTGAGACAGCAAGACATAATTTGATCATTAATATAATGTCAGCAGAAGGTATGTGCAGAAAATAGCTTGTTATGTTTTGAACTGAATAAGCAAAAACATCTTATGGGCTTCTATTCTTTTAAGATTGAAAAAGTAATGTAAAATAGTTGTCTGGTGTTCAAGCCAAATGTGGGGTGCAAACGGGAAGTAAGAGAGTTTTCCCTCTCTTGATTCAATTAATTATTTTTATCTAAATTATTTCTATCAGGTAAGACTGTTATTCCTCATTCATTAAAAAAAAAGCATGTTATGTATTTCAGATTTCCCCCCTCCCCGTCTTTTCAAATGGAGCTTACATGAAGGATTTTACTGTCTTTCTGCATGTTTAGTTTGCTTAGTTCTGCATGTTCTTTATGCAGAGAACAATCGTACAGGCAGATGCAGAAAACAACACATTATAGCATATATGGACATTTCAATTAAAAAAAATAATAGTTTGTGTCCTTAAAAGTAGTTCTCTTCATCATATTTACATATTTATAGTCAGGAGTATTGCAGGTTGGAATCCATTGTCACTGCAAATCAGTTTTGACCCCCAAATTAGCGTGAATGTAATTTTATCTGTTTAATGAAGATTTACCAGCTCAGAATCTTTTCCTCTGGTCCCTCTCCTTCATCTCTCAATTGCTTTATAAACAGCCAGTGATACTACTTAGTTAAACATAATCATATGAGGTTCAAAATGAGCTAGTTCAAATACAAGATTTTTGGAAAGGTGTATCAACCTTAAAGTGGCATTACATTGATCATTATTTCAAATTCTTTGTTATGGAGCCTTTGTTGAAGGCAAAACTCTTCCTTTTTCATTACAACTAGATTTTCCTTTACCGTATCAAGCGGAGTTCTTCATAAGGAATATGAACGTAGAAGAAATGTTAGCAAGTGAAGTTCTTGGTGACTTTCTTGGAGCAGTGAAAAATGTGTGGCAGCCAGAACGCTTGAATGCTATAAACATTACTTCAGCCCTCGACAGAGGAGGGCGAGTTCCGCTTCCTATTAACGACATGAAGGAGGGGTAAGTACATGTGTCAGTCTAATGCTTTTGCTTTGCTCTTTTCTTACTGAAAAGCTTGGTATTTTTGCAGGTTTTCTATAAACTTTGCAATTACCGTTTTGTATTTTGGAAATCCAGATTGGTATAAGATATGAAAAGTTTACTGGTGTAGCAAGTGCCCATTATACCATGGGTTTATCATGTTAGTTGCTGTTTCCACAAGTGACAGTTTCTTTACATTGATTTTATAATCCAAGGAATACTGATAAATTCCATTACTTATAAAACAGTTGGTAGTAAATGTGCTTAATATGCTTATTTTTAATGCCAGTCTCTCTGCTGAGCAGTTATTTGGCATGCTTTTAAAGTTTTCAACAGTTTTCAGTTCACAAACTTCAAAATTTTGAAACAGGGTATGATAGGGCATCGTTTACAAAGACACTCCGATTTCTAAGAGCATTTAGCATGTAACAGTGCCATTTGTAGCTGTACTCAGTGAAATTTATGATCCCTAGTTACATACTTAAGGAGCACTGTGGAGAGATGAAAGTGGCAAGCGGAGGCATCTGGGGAATTCAGGGTACTGAGCGTCAACTGCAGGAATGCCCTATTTCCAGTGGTGATTCATAACCATAAATTCTATTCTGAAATACGATACTTCACTTAGAAACTAATAAGGATTCGGTCTTTTGAAAGTATGCTCCCTGGCAAAAATAAAGATGCCTAGTTATTTTTAGATGTTTTGGGTCAAAGAATATCTAAGGAACGGCTGTGGGTTCAAAATCCGAGCTGTGTGCAGAGAATATTGTTGTTTCAGAGCCCTTTTGTGCATCTGGAGTTTCTGAGCTCATCTGATGGAGGAAAGTGACTCCTGTGCTCTGTACTAGCTGGAGTCACAGCAGAGCCGTTTAACACAAGCAGCTATGTTTCAAACATGTAGGTATATAATGCCTCATATACCAAATGGCATGCAGGACCTAATTTCTGTTTCAGGATCCGTTGATACATTATTACCTGGTGCAGCAGACTGTATTTTCCAGCAGCATTCTACATATTTAGATATGAAAATGAATAATACAGTTAGCACAGTAGCTCTTATTTTATGTACTGTAATACTAAATGAAGTATTAAGTTTACATTCCGCTTTCAACATTCTGCAAATTTTGCTGGCAGTGCGTAGCTACAGCGTGGAACCTTTTGGGAGAAGCTGGGGGCTTTGGCGGGCTCATGCTAGTATCAGGCTTAGAAATACCAGTCCTCGTGAATTTTATTTGAAAGCGTGAGGAGAAACTCTTTAAAAATACTATGCTGAGCAAGACTGAGGATTTCCTTCAGATAAAATTATACTCTTTTAATGTGATTTTCAAAAGTAGTACTGATCTACTTACGTGAGAAACCTACACTTGGAGCTCTGTGGCTTCATATGAAGTGGCAGCTCTGATGATAAGTAAACATTTGCGTTATGCAGCAAAACAGAGTAAGTTCTAGCAAGCAGCTAGAAAAATCTTTTGTATTTCAGTCTGTTATTCATATGCTTATATAAAGTATGTTATCAAGAGAAATAATTTTAAAAAGTAATTTTAAAGCACAGCTGAATGATACCATGAACAATAATAATGTTTGGAAGAGTACGTCATTGTCCTTAGGGAAATTGTGAGAGGTGTCCTGACAGTCTGTCACTCATCTCTTTCTGCAGTGTCTATGTTATGGTTGGGGCAGATGTTCCATTTTCCTCGTGCTTACGAGAAGTGGAAAACCCACAAAATCAGCTGAGATGCAGTCAAGAAATGGAGCCCGTAATAACCTGTGATAAAAAATTTCGTACTCAATTCCATATTGACTGGTGTAAAATCTCCCTGGTGAGTTATTTTATTATTGCATAAAAATGATGTTTGTAGAAGTACAATATTTTATGGCCAGAGATCTCTAGGGCTTATAGAACTAAAAATTATGAGAATTATTTAGTTGGGTGTAGTTCATTAATTCAGTGTGCTAATGCTGCTAGTTACACTTGCTTTCCTAAAAGGTGTGTGTTTCCTAAAAATAATTTTTTTTCTCAAATATTGAGTCTACAGCACTGACCAGTTAAATAGTATTTCTATGCTGTTAAAAAAAATCTTTCTGAAAATTGTCTAAAACATATTTTGTGTTAAAATCGAAATAGAAAAAGAAAAGTAGTGTTGACTAATGAAATGAAAATAAATGGGAACATTCTTTTCAGTCAAATACAAGAAAAATAATAATCAAACAATAGACTCTTTGCCATGGAAGGAGTATAATTCCCAAAGAGGCTTTTTAAGGTTATTTTTGGTTTTGTTCTGGTAAGGAATATCAAGAAATGATACAGTATCGGAAGAGAGCATTGCAGATAAGTTTGAACAAAGGTGTCGAAGGTACATAAAATAAATGTAGATGATTGTTGAGCTACGTCAGAGATTACCCAAGAAGAAACTGAAAGGGAGATGTGAAAAGCTTTTGTACATTGTAAAAATGTGTTGAGTATGGGAAAAGATATTCATATGCAAAAGCGATTTGATAACCTCCAACCCTTTCTTTCTCTGCACTAAAAATTAGGAAAGCTGTTAGAAACCTGGAAAATACTTGTTTTCAAAAGAATATCCAGATTGTTTATTGGCTTTCTGATGAGAAATTGCAAAAGGTGCATGAGTACACAGCAATACTTACCAGCACTTGAAAACCAGTAGAAGGCAGTCAGCCTTCGTCGGGAACAAACTGTGTCAAGTCTCTGGTTCCCTGCAGCAAGACTGAAGTAGAACAGAGGTGCAGCAGCAGCAGATGTCATTTGTTCTTGATACTGTCTCATAAGTAAGGTCAGGAACATGGCCTAGATGAAGCCTGGACCCGGCATAGAGCTGGTTGGATAGCCATAATCATAGCAGAATTATTAATAGTTCTCTGCCATTCTTCATTAATATGCTGGATGATGGAATGTGCTTATTAAATTAAATTTGCAGGCCCCCTAAAACTGAAAAGATATGCAGGTACCTTGAAGGACAGGGTAGAATTCAGAAAGGTCTTGAGAAATTGGAGAAGCAGCCTTAGAAAACAGAGTGAATCTCAAAAGGAGCAGCAAACGAGTGGTGTACTAACGCAAGAATGATTGACAGTACCCATGCGGAATGAAGAGCATCTGCTTAGGAGTACCTCTCCAGAAAAAGCATCAGATAGTAACGGTGGCTCATAAACTAATCATGAAGCAATGCTCTCCTGCTGTTTTGAGAAAAGCAGAGATTGTGTAAGAGGAACGGGCTCTCAAAGAGAAGCATAAATTTCTACAGCAGCCTATAACCCAACCTTCTTGAACTTGGCACTTGTTTTGGCAGCGTGCCATGACAACTGAATTCAAACGGTCTTGGGGATGTTTGCTGTTGCCAGCGGCATTGCGGCTGCATGCCGTGACCTGGTGGGTCTGAGGGAGAACGGGGCCAGGCTTCCCTCTATCTGACCATGGTCTGCTTTTCGCAAGGCAAGCCAAGGGGCAGGAGGTCCCCCGAGATCCACGGGCTGGGAGGGAGCTGAGCTGTTTCTCGTAACCACAACAGAGACCAGTGAGTGAAAATGCAGCCATCATATCCTCTCCCTCGCGCTGTTTATGAGGTGACATTGGCGGTTAGCACCTAAATCAAAGAGTGGGTTTAAGCTTGTGGGTCCCAAATACAGAAAAGAGGGGCAACTTAATACGTGCTTCCTCTTCACGCTGCTTTCTGATAGCTTGTCCTCATGTTGTGCATGGGCTTCCGTCAGTCCCATCAGTAGCTGCATACATCTTTTCTGTGCGTCTGCTTGGGGCCTGAGATCCAGCTAAGCAGCCAGGTAGAATTCATAACAAAATACACTGCAGAATTTAATGTGTGAGGAATACATAAATTAATTTTTGTCAAACTGTCTTGCACTTGAAAGATATATATACACATGTGTATGCATTTGAAGCTCGACATAATGTTATTTCTAGCATTCCATGAAAACCTGTTCATCCATTGCATAAGTTTTAATACAGCATTTTATGACATAAAGTGTAAATTATAGAGAAATGACCATCAGTTGCAAGTTTTCTCAGTGAACAGTCAGGCAAAAGGTCAAGCATGTAGGCAAATATAATTTATTTTCATTAATGATGTTGAGACAGTTTTAAGATTAACACTGATAAAATTTAACGGTAACATCTAACTGAAGATAACAAGAAAAAGGAGGCAGCAAATTGAAAAGTCATATGGGAAAGGCAGTCAGTTAAATGCAATAGGAAATTCAGTAGCAAAAAAAGAGGTGGTATTTCTAGGAACATTAGATACAGAAATAAAAAATAAATAAAAATTACACGTGACCAGGAACGCAGCCTTTTGGAGGTTAGCTGAATGAGGAGGTAGGGAAGCCTTGGAACTCTGGCTCTGGTCAGCTACATGCACATCCCGCGTCGGGTGAGCAGGGCAGGCAGTAGGGCTGCTCAGTCCTCAGCAGCTGCGCTCATGCTTCTGGCTGTTCTGAGCACTGTATGGGAAGCTCAGGAGGAAGGAGGAGGAAGAAAACCCGCAGGTGCTTCACTCTTCGTCTCTACCACCTTCATACAAGAGAGGGCAGTGTTGTTATGTAGGAAGACTGGTAAGAGATGGATTAATTCATCAGAAAGAAATCGGTATCAAATAATTAGTTTTGTTAATAAAAATGTTCACTGAATTTTCACTTGAAGAATATTTGTGCGAGATATCCCTAAAATTAATCTGTAAAAACCATAGTATCTCTGGTAGACACAAAATAAAGTGATAAAGTGATATTACTTACCACATTGATCAGAAGCTTTAAATGAAATGTAGGGTTTTATTAGTTAAAAAAAAAGTGATTGGATGAAATTGTATAGAATTTGTCAAATGTGTAATATGGATTCTTTTGTATGTTATGGCTGGTCAAATACTGCCTGTTTTTACACTCTGTTACTTTGTTATATAATTGTCTTTTTTTTTTTTCTTCTTTTTTTTTCCCTGGGTATCAGGTTGACAATACAAAACAAGTTTCCACCTTTCAGGAAGTGATTCGTGGAGAGGGGATATTACCTGATGGTGGAGAATACAAGCCACCTTCTGATACACTGAAAAGCAGAGACTATTACTCGGATTTCCTAATTACACTGGCAGTGCCCTCGGCAATAGCACTGGTGCTTTTTCTAATACTTGCCTACATCATGTGCTGCCGACGGGAAGGAGTGTGAGTACTTTAACACACTAATAAGTAATTGTAGATTTTTTTAAGATTATAATGCATAGAAGAGTATGTTGAAAGAATTCCATTCAGTTCATTAAAAACATTTACAACAGGCCAAAAGATAGCTGCTTGAAATATTGAGCTACTTCACATCTAAGCACATACAGTTACCTCCAAGAGAACGGGTGTAGGAGCTTTAACTGTTCTAGTTGAAAGGGTTAAAAATCTCAACATATGCACAAAACCCCACAAAATCTCCACACACGCACAACTCTCCAAAATGCCCCAAACAAATAAAATACTAATAAAGGATCATTGATTCAGGAAAATATTAACTAATTTCTAAAATGCTAACTTTTATAAAATAAATCTGGTTGAGGATATGAACTGAATTTAGACATACTATAAAAGAAAAACGCATAAAAGGAAAGCAGCAAGTAACGTAATTTCTGCCATTTCTTACACAAACTACAATTCCATTTCGTCACAGAATTTATTTTAGCCAGAAGCTTGTTCCTTAACTTGCATTTTCATTTCTCTGTGTGTGTGTCTGTGTGTGTGTCTGTCATCAGTATCGCATCTCTATACGTGCGTTCATCAAGGCCTCATCAGAAACCCAGCTGCAAATGCTGCCAAGTTGCGTTTAGCAATAACCTTGTCAGCATTTCTGCATCATGTACTATTTTCATCATCAGAACAGATTTAATGTTCCAACTATCAATGCTATTATTTAATTCATAAATTTTGTTTTGTTTTTAGGGAAAAGAGAAACATGCAAACACCAGAGTAAGTGTCTTCTTTCCTGTTATTTTTCTTTTACCATTTAATTTTCATTCTCAGTAGCTTGTCATGCTTCATACATGTGTGTCATAATCTTCTTTCATTCTCTCTAATCCATGGTTTAATTCATAAATGTGAAAGCTGCTTTTAAATCAGAGTCTTGGCGAGGATAGAAGACCAGAATAAAAAGGGTTTGAAATTAACGACTGTCAACTCAAAATAAAATAGTGCTGTTAGAATAAAGATGTTAATATGTAATTTATACACCTGGTTATTGGACTTCCCAGCCTGTATCTAAAAGGCAGTGGACAGGAGAACGAGTATCCTGGAAGATATCCAGTGCTTATACTATGGAGTGCTTTAAAATTAGTCTGTGAGTTTTTATGAATCTACAACAAGAATCAGGTGGTCACCAAAACTTCTATTTTAGCTGCAGCAAATAAATGGAACATTAGCCGTTAATTGCACAGTCTTGGATCCTACAAAAAATCCTTATCCAGACATCAAAATCTAATGGATGATTACTGCCTTAAAAATTAAATAAATCCAATATTTATTAAATTAACTATGTAAAGATTTACTGTAATTGCTGCATTATAGAGTCTGTAGCATGCATCAAAGTCCTTGTATTTTTAAGAAAAATGACAATTGTAAAAGTCTGTCCATTTTGATGGAGCATTTAAAATATGTATTTACTGTTATATTCCCTTTTGACATAGCATCCAGTTGGTCCACCACAGTGCTATACAGAAATCAACCAAAGAGCTTCGTGACATGTCTAAAAACAGAGAGATAGCTTGGCCTCTTTCAACGCTGCCTGTGTTCCACCCGGTGACCGGTGAGATTGTGCCGCCCCTTCACGCAGACAGCTACGACAATACCAGCATGCCGCTGATGCAACCACAGCAGTAAGCATTCAGGTTTTATTTTATAATACTGACCATGTTGCATGATTTAGCTACGGATTCCTGCGCTTGTCTTCTGACGTGTTTATTGTGGAGGTGTCAGTAATGGCTCTGTAGTTCACGATTGCTCTGATGTTTGCATTCCAAGCAGAGAGAAAGGCCTTCTGTTATAAAATTAAACGACTGGGTTTCAGTCTGCATACTTGGCAAGGAGCTTTGCGTGGAACAGTTACATTTCTGCATATTTTGGAGAAAAGCCACTTTTGACTGAGGAATCAATTAAAACTGTTCTATTTTAGACACTCCGCCTCTTAACCCATGTCTCTGGAATTTTGGTATAAAGCTACCACCGGGTTGGTGGTAGTTTCATACCAGAAAATCCAGGCCATGTAAGTGTTTAGTCACGTACCTGTCACACATGGTTTATATTTGAAATGTGAACACTGAACCGAAGAGCTTATTCCATTGCACAGACAATAAATACCAACTCGCCAGTGGAAATGCTCAGAGCTCTCAGCCGCTCCCATTGTTGCCAGCTTCTCTCCAAGACAGAAACCAGAGAAACAGTAATTTCTATTCCTTAAAGTTCATTTATCCGTAACTTAATGAAACTGTTGGGACAGATCCGTCTAGTGCTTTGCACATGTCCGAATTCGGACAAGTCGGCAGTGCTGTAGGAAAAAAGGCCTTTCTCGAAGGGCTTGGCGGAGGCGTCGGGGGCTGAGCAGGTCGGCGGCGCTGGTCTCGGCACTGGCTGTTGATGTTTTCCGGTGCCGGGCGATGACACCTGCTCCTGTCGGCGGCTCCTCGGCCGGCCGGGCTGGCCCCAGCGCTGTGCTCCACTGCCGGCACTGCCTGGGCCCTCATTCACTCATGCTTGCCCTGTATTCCCTTCGTAACGTGGGTACCTGCCAGAAGAGTGTTTTTCTTCTCCCTGTCCCGAAGGTAAATTCTCCAGAAAGTGCAGCTGTATAAATTACCCCCCGTCCCACTGCTGCGAAGTGCCCTACCCTGTCTTTTACAGTTTCTTCTCTATTCAGAATAGCATTTTTTTTATGACTGGGGTGCCAAAGCCTGTGCCAAAGGCTTTCTTAAGTTGTAAACAGAGTGTTTATCCACTTCACCTCCGTTCCAACCCCTAGCTCCTTTCTGTAAAAACAACCTTAATGCCTGGTAGCTGCTAAAACAGACACTTAAGCGGGACACAAAAAGGTAACTTTGCCTTGATAAGTGAACTGGTCCGATGCGTAAAACGGGCTGACCGTTCATTCATTCCGCAGTCAATAATTAAGTTGCAAAAACTGTCACCTTTTCTGTATTCGTCGCTTACAGAAACCAAACTTTGCATAACGTTAGGAACCTGCGGTGACTCGTGTTACCTCTAGTGTTTCACCAGATCTGAGCTTTGGAACCTAGCTGACAAGTGAAATAATAGGAACCAGCTCTTAACCCTGATTTTCTTCCTTTCGTTGGCTTGGCTAGCCTTTTGACAACTGTATTTGCATAGTGAAAATGGATTATTGCTTCATACGCAAAAAAGTGAAGGTTAAATACTGAACGTTTGTGCATAACATACTTCAGACTTTGTATGGAAACATTAAAGGTATTGTTTTTTGTAGGAACCTGCCACATCAGACTCAGATTCCACAGCAGCAGAGTGCAGGTCAGTACTGAGAAAATACTGTGACTATTCAGTGACCCGTGCGGAGGAGTCTCTAGTCAAAACGCGTACGGTCTATGGACAGTGGAAACCATTTTCAAATATAGTGAAGTATTATGGCATTGTCATTCCATATTTTTTTGATACATCAGTGAAAAATTTGGGATGGGATTGATTGAACAAATGAGAGAAATGCTACATTAGGACTCAGCATGAGACACTGGCATCTGGTACAGCTAAGTTAGAAACCTCTTCATATAAATAATTTTCTATTGCAACATGAAGATACAGCCAGATTCCCAAATGCGGTTACACTGTTCTAATTCTCTAAAACTTGATGGGAAACTAAAATTTCTAATTCCCACCCATACCAGGTAAGCTCTGAAGTGCCGTTACTAAAGATAAAGGGTTGATAGTGGGGAGTCTGTGGCGAGGCCCATACCCGTGCGGCGGGTTTCCCGTGTCTTAGTCATCACTTCTACATCATTTTCACAAATCCGAAGGTGCTGACGGAGGTTGTGAATGACCCCATCAGAGCATCGACCAAGGCCAGTTGTTCTCTCCAGTTAGTGCATCAGGTCTGAGAAAAAGCTGCAGCCAGAGCCATGTGAAAGGGGATAAGGATCATACACGGAGAACGTAAAGCTAATTTTTGAATATTCAGACAGGTATTTAGGCAAAACTCGAGAGATACGCAAATATGTATTGAACATAATATGGGAACTACAGCTCCAAGAGGAAGATTTGTTTTAACTTAGGAGTTACATAAGCAACTCTTTCCTTTCATTCAAAATCCTTCTTCTTCATTACTGCTTTCGGGGATTAAAGGAGAATTTCGTATGACAACATTTCAAAGATTTGAGGCAAGTATATAATAGATGCTTCTGCCCATGTGGTTTGTATTTTTTTGCTATCTGGAAATTAAAAACACATTTATAAAAAAAACCTGACTGCAGTTCTGCTAGCTTTGCTGTTTGTGTGCTCTGTTATACGTACTGGAAATGGCGGCTGGCCCTGGCAGTCAAAGTCTCCGGCACTGGTTTGGGTTGACATTTAGTGCAGCTCGTAATGCTCGCTGCTTCAGGCAGCTAGGAGGCGGCATAAAAATGTCGCACGGTTCAGCTCTACCGTTACGACTGTTTTAAGAATTCCAGTCTGTCTTGCGGTAAGAAAGACGCAGAATCACCCAGTAGCACTGTGTGTTGACAGCAGTGAGACATTTTTAAAAAGGTATGAAACAGAAGCCAGCATGGGTTTGTCGCTTGCAAGTCGCAGTGAAGAACTGCCATAAAAATAGATATTAAAAATCCTCCAGTGTCTGTATTTTCTGTAGTGTGTCATTTTGGTAGAGTACACCTGGACTTTCGCATTCATTGCAGACGCTGCCTGCGACAAGCTCTCAGAAATCAGGGGAAGAAAGCCCCGTACTGGGGACAGACAGTGTTACCTCCTCTTCTCTTAGTTCACGACGACACCTTCCTCCGTAACTCAGACGTGCAGATGATGCTGCCGGCTCTTCCACGACATGATGGCATGCGCCTCTTGCACTTTATCTGCTAGAGGCTAGCTATGACGCGTGCTGTCAGAAGGTTAGATTTTTAGAACATTACGATTCAAAACAAAATTCAGGTGCTCCTGAGATTTGTAGTAGCATCAGTAGAAACTTAGCAATCAATTTCATTCATCTGTTCAAGTCAGAAATTTACAGAACTAAAACACTTAAGGCCAAAAAACCCTACAGAACTAGACATTCATTGTTTAATTTGCTTCCTTTCCTACAGAAAATTCCCAATAATTTACTCAGGATTATTAACATACTATCGGTCACCACCATGAATAGGAAGAGATTTCTATTTTAAAGCTTCTGTAGACCATACTTAGTAATCTGAATAGCAGACCGTGTCTAATAACCACTGTTCTCTTTAGGAACTATCTGAATCCCCAGTAAGAAACAATATTTTTTTAACCTTATATAAAAAGGCAGACAATAGTTAACATAATGCTCAGCTATTTCACAATGTTCAAACATAATTGGGAAAGAATTGTATGAAGGATGACAACTCACATCTAACATTTATACGACACTGCTGAAAATTGCTACTGGTCTCCAGTATGAAAAGGTACATTAAGTTTTATAATTGTCTCTCTGTCGACCGGCAAAATTCACGAGGACTATTTTAACATGCTTAGATGAAACAAGTTTACAGGATATTCCTGTAATGCAAAAGACTAAATAGTGCATGTGCACTGCATACTGCATTGTCCATTCTGACCTTCACAGTCTCTCTGTGAAGTCCCTTAGATCCCGAATAGAGAGATAAATTCCTAGTTATACAATCTTTTCTCAGATCTCTCCTTTCCCAGCAGGAGAAGGAGAGATCTCGTTCACTTGTATGTCGTCTTTTGGTCCAGGTTGTACTTGTGGTGTTTCTCCAGTGTGGTTGTTGGTAACGGCCTAATCAATACTATTTGTGTGCTGTGCTACCAGTTGACAGCTCAGTATTGTTGAAGCATCATCTGCCGCTGATGGATCGTATAAATTCTCATCTGCTTGCAGGTAAATGGTATTCCTGAGGAAAGAAAACTGACAGAAGCAATGAATTTGTAATCGGAGAAAGCAGCAAATTGTCTTATTTCCTCTATTTGTTCTGACTGATGCATGAGTTTTTCTGGTGTGTATTGTGCATGCCCACAGTATTAAGATGATTTCAGTGCCAGAGAGTACAATCACTTCCATATACCCACTGTACTGTAGCCTTTTGTACTTTGGACATTTTTGACAATTTGTAAACACTGATAACTTTTTATATTTGTTACATTCAGAAAATAATCTTTCAAATATATGTATCAATAAATATCAAACTTTATTCTGTCTTGTGATCTCTCCGGAAAGTTTTAACAAGGGAAATCCAACCTTCAAACTGAGCACCAGGTTCAAAGGATTTTAGACTCTGTTCGGTGGGATGACTGCATTGCCTTACATTTGCGCACAAAAAGCAGGAGTGTATAAGCATGAAAACTTGTGCAATATGATGAGACTCAGAAATAGTATTCCAGATTTATTAGGCATTAATTTTTTAGAAATTATCAAAACGTAATGAGGAAAGTTATTTTTGGAAAAAAACAAAACCAAACCTGAAATTACTCCTGGTGAAAATTTGATTTTGGTTCCTTTATCAGGTATTTAACCTGTTTGAAGACTTGCAAGCAATAAAACATTTAAAATCTGTCCATTCATTCATCTGGTTATGGTAGAAGAAACTGTTACAAACTACTAGAAGCAGAAATTAATGTCTGCAAGTAAACAAGGATAAACTTTGTTATGCTTTACATGCACTGACTTTTTAAAAGTTCTTGTGATATTCCTGATGCCCCGAGATGTGGTGTATTTTTTTATATCCTCCACATTCTTTGGGTTGTTTTTTTTTGAGCAAAAAGAGTTGTAGGAGAACTAGCTATCCAATAAGCCAAGGACTGGTTTTTAGCATCTCCAGAAGGAGTTGGTTTAACCTCACGCTCTCCTGGAGGTCACTTTGAGAGGTGTTTGTCTGTGCAGCTGAAAGCTTAACAGTGTGAACTTTGTGAAAGGGATCTGAACTGAGGTTTCTTTATTTTTTAAAATAGCTGGTGGAATTTATCTCCCGACATTGTTTTGCATCTTTTAAATGAATTTTTCGGATGTTTCTTTAAATCCTCAAATGCAGCATAACACAGGACTTCAGGGTCTCCAGTCGTAACAGCTCACACCAATAGTTCTTGGGGTTTTACCTCAAAGCATCGCGCTGTTTCAAGCTGACGTTTACGCTTTCCCTCTGTTCTGTAATATTTTCTCTTCCAGAAGCTGCGTGTTCACCAGGACATTGCATTGTAAGCAGAAGGCTGCGTCCGCTGTAAAATGGCAAAGCGCTGGCTGTGTTTCCTTAGCTGAGGTTTCTGAGGTCTCTGCTAAGAGAAGTTCTGAGTCATTCAGGAATTTAAGACTGAGGCTAAAAAGAAACTGTAAAATAAGGTGGTTGTTTGTGGAAAGACCAAAGTAGTCACTGGCTTTTTTTTTTTTTTTTTCATTTTTACAGTTACGACCCTGTGCCTTCAAAACACAAAACCTTATTTTACGTTCATTTTTAAGCAAACAACGATGTGTTTCTAGGCTTGGACCTGAATGCAGCGCCTCGGCAGATAGTTAAGACAAGTCCTGAGCTGCTTTGTAGACACATTTTGTGCAGCAAGTAGGGGAAATATCGCAGCAAAGGCTGTAATCAGCGCTCAGTACCTGGTACGTACTGGTGCAGTCAGGCCTCACGCCAGGCTGCCCGACATGGCGAGCACAGCCCCACGCGTACGGTAACAACTGCAGGCAGCCGCAGGGACGGGGCCGGTGGTTACTGCACTACGAGAGGCAGCTCATGCTCTAGTCACGTACGTTGAAAAACTAAGGCAGTCTCAGAAACAGTGGGAATAGCGAGCCATGGCTCCTCGCTGTCAGAGTGGCATGTGTCACCCAAAAGGTACCGAGGAAGAGGTGCTGTCCGTCAGCCTCCCGAAAGACCCCTGCTTTTTCAACCAGCTTGGATGGTTAATGGGGAAAAGTGACTTAGAAAACTGCACATGGAGATTTATAGGAAATCAAAAATTCAAATCTTTTATCCAAGCTGTGAAAAATTTGAGCACAATCAGCATTTGGTTTCTGCTAGTTTCTGTTAGTTTCTGCTACTGTTTTCAGATGTGTCAGCTGTCAGTGCTTTGAAACAGAAATGAATGGAATGGATTTTAAATAATGATTTTTAATGCAACATAAGACTAAACTTTGTAAATAGTATTGGTTTTGGATCATAACAGTTTCTGATAACTTGAGGATGACATGACAATCAATTAAGTACCCACTGAGCTGCTCCCATCTCATTTGTATTAATATGTAACAGTGCCAATATATTTAAGGCAATTTCTTAAACCCGTTATGTACATGTATAAAGAATCAGGTTGCACCAGTGGGTACTCCATCTAGTCTGGAAAGAAGCTGATGATGGAGGTGGCTTGGGTATTAAGCACACCTGAACTATTTTATGATAGAAAGCTTCATTCATTTGAGGTAAGTTTAATAACAAATTATTTATTTTTACCTATTAATTACTGTGGAAGCATAGATTTATAAAGCTGGCTAAAGACACAATGGCTAAAGAATCAGCAACAGGTAAAAGTGCTGACTGATAGTGCAAACAGTAAATCCACAGCCTCTTTTAACGATGTACAATGACAGTATGAACCAATATTGTATTGATTAAGTGACAGTTGCACCCAAATTTAATAGACAGCACTACAGATGTCTTTGTAAATATATGAAATGTAAAACCTAATAAATAGGAAAACGTTAAGTAGCGATGTTGTTGCCTGGTTATTTTACAGAATGATGCCTGAACAACTTTTTGTTACAGCTGTTAACATTTGGGACGGGGACACTGGAGGGTCAGTGGCTAAACTGAGTGCAGCCGATTGCGCAGGGCTTCTGTTCCACTGGGGGAGATGCCTAAATAGGTGGTGTAACTGCAAAGGATGGGGAGTATCTGCACCACTTAGTCCAGGTGCCCACATTAAATAAAATCTCCCTGATGATACAAGGAGCTTTGGGGCTGGAACTACCACTGAATCCCTTGCTTAAGGAGCCCCTTCTTTATTTAGCGTGGGACGTAAATAGCAAAATTAACAGCTGAAATCCTTAACCCCAGCAACTCTTAAGGATGGGGTTTTTGATGTTGCCAGACTGAGGAAAAGCCAAATCAGTTCCTCTGCTTTCACGCAGAGCTCAGCGGCAGAGTTTCTAGCTCCTAACTCAGGGGGGAAAAGCATTCGGCACCTCCGCTGCAGAGTTCTGCTGAAGTCGCCTGCGCTCCGGGGCTGGGTTTGGCTGCTGGAGCTGTGATTTCATCAGACCGGGACAGCGCGGTTTACTGCAGAAGGATTTCTTCCTGCATTGCATCTGAAATAATATGTGATACAAAGGGGCATCTGCCTTAGTGTGAAGCAATACTATCCAGAACGTCACTTCGGAGAAACTACAATACTAATGTGTAATTTAAGGTAGGCATAATAGTGAACTGTAGCCCAGCTAGAGTCAAGCAATAAAAAGGTTTTACTTAATTGATGCTGCTCCCATTACAAAAATAAGCATCCACAGCGCATTTATTTAATGTTTAAATTATGTCGTATTTTTACATAACCTGAAAAGAAAATATCTTTATCCCACATACAGTAACAGTAAACAAGTGCATTATTTCAAACATTGAAAATAAATCTTTTAACCAAGTCTGTACAACAGATAAATAATATCTACAATACTTAAGTTGTGAAGAACAAAGCAAAAATTATACCCCTAAAACTCACAGTTCCCCATGGCTCCTAATACTGGCATAGACGAAGGTTACGCACCCAATCCCCGCTGCAGTGTTCACCTGCACCGTCTCAGCCATGCAAACGAACCGAGGGAGGAAGACAAGTTTCCAAACGCTGGGAGTGATGCACACAAAGAACAAATAGCTGAGCGTCTTTCCTATAGCTCCACAAGAGCTGGCAGGCTTTGTCAAACTGCGGAATTTGGGGGAAGTGAACGATTTATTTTCCCTGACGAGCGACTGGTCATTCTTTAAAAGAAACTGTTCTCCACCCAGAAAAAAAAAAAAAAAAGTGAAGCCATTCTTTTCACAATTTTTTTTTT
>Ga0065711_1003487_pt1 | contig 35068 bp, 16 predicted proteins | sample Hoacrofraction12_FD_59098 | JGI IMG/M metagenome (GOLD analysis project Ga0065711, IMG submission 59098) | Hoatzin crop microbial communities from Cojedes, Venezuela - Epithelial fraction 12 v2 (version 2) | ecosystem: Host-associated > Birds > Digestive system > Esophagus > Crop | place... | reverse complement strand
CTAGGTTACTCTGTCTTTTTTCCCCTACTTGCATTTTGATAAAGCCGAAGCTTAAACTTAATAAAAGACCTGCCTGTACAGGGCATACATTCAAGAACCAACAGCCAGCATGGATAGAAAATTTCTTCTAAAATGCATTTTGAAAAAAAAAAAAAAAGAAAAAAATCTTTTGAGAAAGGTGTTTTGTCTGTTTTATTATCTTAAATTGACTAACTGGCCTGGGCTGCATACAGCCATTTCTAGATGAGTTCTCGAGAGCTGTTCTAATGTATGGCTGTTTCTTGAGTGTGTGCAAGCTTTGAAATCTGTTGAAGTTTCCGGTCAAAAAAACTCTTACAGCAAAAGAGTCCCAAAGGATCATTGATACAGGGAAGAGAACCAGACTCATTAACAGAAGAGTTTTGTGAACTCATGAAAGATGTTCTTTCGGATGTCCTGCACAGTCTGATTGGGTGCGCATTATCCACACATAATTTTGAGAAGGTCTGGAGCTGACAGGGGAGTGATATTCCTGGAGCAGTAGTATGTTCATTAATAATACAGTGACCTTTGCTCACTCCTGTCCCCACTCCCAAGTCTCAGTTGTGGTGGGATAAAAGCTCGGTCAAGCCAGTTGAAGTGATTTCTTCAAAGGCCTGAGCTGTATCATTTGGAGTCGATGAGAGGAACAATAAAAAATGTGTATGTGGAAGGGACTCCTTGCTACCAGGCTGTTCTTATCTTGGCGTTGCTGTTACAGTAGAAGCGCCCAGTCCTGGATGAGAAGGGACCTTTATAGAGGGAAAGTTTTGGTCCACTCAGATTTCACTGAGGAGTCACTCAGAGATGTCTTCTAGCGTGCAGAGAATACGTTTGCTCAACAAGCTGGCATCATCTTCCCAAATGCAGCCCAAGAGGTGCCTGAAGTACAGTGTCGGTGCCATGAAATAAACCACCTGTGAAGTCTGCTGAGGAGCTGGATGCAAACCATGGCTTCTGGCTATCGTTTGGACCAGCTTAATGTGCTCTGGAAAAAAAAATTTCACACATCATATCACACCGGCTGAAAAAATAGTGCACATCAGCAGTGCTGTAACACAGAGTAAAGGACTCGCAGCAGGTGTTAACGTGCAGAGGCACCGAGCATTGTGGTAACACCTGTGTTTGTCTACAGCCAGCCAAAACAATTTCCTCTCCAGTTGTAGAGGAGGATTAAAAGAAAATACCTACCTAACTTCCAGCAGTAGCAGACAGTTCCTGTAAAGCAATTTGTGTAGTATTTCCCGCGGTGTACAGTGGCTGCACTGTGGTTTTTCTCTTCTAAACTTCTTTAGTTTGGGGACACCTTTGGTAACTTCAGTGACCCCCGACTGTGTCTCTGTCTCTCGCCAGCATTACCAGGCCCGAGCAGTTGCAGATGGTGTGCTCTCTGAGTACTTCCCATAATTGAATGAAAAATAAAGCCTCTTGTAAAATATTACCAATTTAGATGTGACTTATGGGGCACATATGATGCTTATTTTTTCAATTACATGAAAACTTGGTGTGGTTAAACATAGGAAGCCAAGTGTTCTGTGAGACTGGTATAGATTTCTGGATTTTTAGGTGATTTTGCTTTGAATTACTACATAGCAGAAGGGGGTGAAGGAAGTCAGCAGCTAAACTGTGTTTTCCCAGCATGTATTTCACTCAGTGGACCCTTGATGCTCATTTCATGACTAATATATGCTGTACTATATGCATTACTTGTTGTCACCAGAGATAACATTAAGTAAACTATCCCCTTAAGAAAAACAGCTTTTCTTGGCAAGTGGAATATGACTCAAGGAGCCAGCACTGGAGACATACGGTGCTGTGAATGAGTGCTTGTGTTACTCTACTGGATCTGAGTCCAGGCACTATTTATACTGCAGCATATTCAGCACCAGATTGTTAAATCTTAATACTGAAACAGTACATCATTTAAATGTTTTTGTTCTGTTTACGTCCCATTTTCCAGCCTTGGATATCAAGCAACACTTACTAACTTTTTGTTTCATTTGGACAAGATCTCCCCTTGCCAACAGCCTTCTAATCTGCTCTTGAAATATTAGCCTGTCTGTACCGGCATGTTACAGAGAGATTTTGTGCCACTGAGGATGAACTGGGTCACTTTGTGCTTGTTTCAGTATGTGGTGGTAGAATACCTTTCAAAGCAATATGTCAGTGGTAAATGCAAACATTTAAGTGCCACAGAAAAGGAGTTGTACTAGAATTATTTCCTCCTCAACCTGTGTAGGAATGGGGAAAAAAAATACTCCATCGCAGATATTTCATGGGCTCGTTAAGCATTGCATTCTGTCATTGTTGCTGTGCAAGCAGCTTTGTTTCACTGTTTCAGAGGTGGTGTTTATTTGATGATCATGTTTGGGAGATCAGGATAAAAGGCCTTTGCCATTTATTTCAGTTCGATTAGTTCCAGAGCTGGTGAAGAACTAGGAGTAGAAAATGAGGAGGAGAGAGTTGAAGTTTCTTGGCATCACAGCATCCTTCCAGATACCCGACGAGGGTTCTTGGAGCTCCTGTTAAGGAAGCAGTTTTCTCATCTATTAGTGTATTTCTGGCAGTAGCGTTTACAGATGGTCTTTTGAAAGATCAAGAAGTGTATAAGCAGACCTTGAAAGGCATCGGTTTAAATGGGAGAAAAGGTGATTGATGTCTTGTAGGACTGGGCTGAGTAAAGTTATGTGAGCAGAACAGTGGGACGGAGGGAATAAAAGCAGTAGCTGCAATGGTGCAAAACAAGGCTGAACTGCTTTGCTCTCGTGTAAGATGGCACTGTGGCTTTCTTTGTTTGGCGTCTTCCTGGAAGTCATTCCGGGGTATTAGTCATTGTTTTTGGTGTGGGTGGGCCCTCTGCAATTGTCTAAACAGAAATAATACCTCTGCACCAAATGGTTTACCATCCAAGTTTATAGTCTTTGTGACAAGCTCATCCAGAAGAGGTGATGATTCCTGTTAAAGGATGAACAGAAGTAGAAATAGGACTTACAGCATTCCCCCCCGCCCCCAAAATGCTATTTTGGATCTGTGGTCAGCAACTTGGACTTGTTTTTGTCACAAAGAAAAGCAACCATCTGCATAGTGCAGCTTGTAGCTGGGAGGGAACTCTTCCTACTTGGTGGATTTCCAGTGCCATCCATCCGCACTGGGAGTCATACCATGCTTAGGTTGTAACTGTGTGCTGAAAGCCCACACATAGGAATTTTTCTGTTCGAGTCAAAACCAATGCATTTATTTACTGAAGGGTTTTGTAGACTGCAAAATCAGGACTACGGAGTATTTAAAGCTTGTTCTAACTTAGAGCTCTAGGCTTTAGTGGGATGATGAAAGATGTGAAGGGAGGAAGCCTCCTGTGCTTCCTTGAAGTAATTTAAGAGCCAGGAACATGTCAGCAACTCTCTGGTAAGAATTTAAAATCTGTTCCTGCTCTTCCCCGTAGTTTGCTTCAGGAGTCAGTACAGCGCATCTTTTTGACCAAGACTGCAATAAACCTCACGGCAGATCTTGAGTCTTTTGAACAAACAAGCTTATCAAAGAGTTTAGTAGATGGCCAATTAAAACACAAAGTATGAATTTTTTGTTTTCTTTTCAGGAATAATCAAGCTTGGGAGGTGGAATCCCCTCCCTCTCAGTTACGTGACTGATGCACCAGATGCGACAGTAGCTGACATGCTACAAGATGTCTATCATGTTGTGACATTGAAAATCCAGTTACAAAGGTGGGTGTTTCTGAACATCTGTCCTTCTTCATTCTTGGCGCCGCTCGGTCGATTACAGCGTTACTACAGAGATTAACACATCCTGTCTTCATTAATTTTTGATCTTTTGATGAAAAGAAAAATGAAGAGAAGGGTGGGTCACCTGGCAGCTTTTTGGTGCATGTTCCAACTGATTTTGTGTGCGTTCTGAAGTAGCAATGTGGTGGCAATGAAGTAAAGATACAGGGTCTTTAAAGGCAAACCTTTCCATGATCCTTAATTTAATGGATTCTCAAGGCCTTATGGTATGAAAAAAATAAACTCCTTGGCTTTTTCCAGGGGCTGTATTATGAGAAACCAGGTCTTCTACTGTCAGTTGATGAGAGGAGGAGGAGGGGAGCCTGTTTACTTTCCTTTTTTTCTCCAGTGGCCTTCCCAGTGAAAAGGCGAAAAGATGAGGAAGGGATGTGTTACTGCAGCTCCATATGGCATTTAGAAAACATTTTCCTTCTGTGAATGCTAGTTCTGATAAGCAAAGCAAAAGCTCCTGACACTTTTACACTTACTTGTCCTCCCTCCCGCCCCTCCCACTTTTTCTCCCCCTTTCTCTCTATTGGCCTTCAAAAGAGTCTTCAAGTGTTTACTGATGTCTGTGTCAGGAGTTGTGGCAGGTCCCTGGCAGTGCGGGGTGTACTCTAGACCTGCTGGTAAGCCTACATTGCGCTGCCTGCAGTGGCTCTATGGCCAGAACATGTCAAGGGGAAGAGGTAAAAATAACAGACAGCCTGGAATAATTTGCCCACAATTCTTCGAAGCTGGACTCGAACAGAAGAGGGGTCCATTGGGACATGTGTGTGTCCCTTGGTGGCAGGTACATACCCTCCGACTGTTCAGTTCAGTGTGGAATTTGGAAGTAACCGCCCAAACAGCAACATTTCTTTCCTATTCTATCTCTGACGGGGCTCGGGGTTTCCGATTCCCACTAACAGGCCTTTCCTTGCTGTTATGTACTGTTAACGTTTCTCAGCTAGACTGTATCTCTGCAGCGTAGTTGTAAAAGAGCATCTAGAGCCTGTAGCCACTATAAAACTAGAGTGCAATAACTCATCTCCTCAGAAGTATGAGCTGCCAGGAGTCCATCTAACCTATTGTCATGTCTGTGTTACCGGCGGGTATCAACCCAAGATCAAGGTCTCATTCTTTATCTTCAAAGTGCTTGAATGGCTGGATGCAGTGTAAATAAAAGATAGCCCATGACTTTGAGATAAAGATGGTCGTTGGGTGCTTGGAACCCCTCAGGCATGACTGAACTTTCAACTCTTTCAACTTGAAGCCAGGCTGTGGAGCCAGAAGGCAGAACCACCTCAGAGGTTGGTAGGAGAGAGTGCATCAAGTCTGTCAGGCATGAATGGCAAAGACAAGCTTCTCCCAACTTTCTGATGTGCTTGCTGGGTCTGTCCCCGTGTCTGTGGACACAGACCATAAGCTTGTTAAATTAAAAGAGGCACAAAGTGCATGAAGACAAAAGCTTCACTACGTATGTGATTCTTGTAGAAGGAAAGTGAGAATGAACGACATGTGACAGATGTTGGGCGTATGGCTGAATGTGTTTCTGAAAGGCTCTCGGATACTTCAGCAATGAGTATAAATATACTCATTGCTTATACACAGTATAAGAACCTGTGTAAAATGAGATGCATTGTTCAAAGCCTTGCCTCCACACAACGAGGGCCCTTACTGTTTAGGGATTTTGCTAGTGGCAGTGTGGCATATATGTTTATTTTTCTGTCCCAGCAGGAGTATCTTTCTCTGTCTGAAGAGGATGGCTTTATCCAGCCGTTTCTGGGGCTGCTTTATGCAGTTTCTTTGCTCTCCACCAAGCCCCAGAGCGAATGGGTATGCACACATGTAACGCATAGCAGGATTAGCTGCTATTCGTGCTGTGTACTGCTCTTCTTTTAGTTGAACTGCATGTCTTCTGGGCGTCAGGCTTGGTGGGGAGGGGAAAGAGGGGAGAAACACCTTGATGGGCTGGCGGAGCATGAAACTCCAAGGTTGCTGCCTAAAGATCTGTAGCACTGGTACGCAAAGAGTAAGCATCTGTGAAGGTGATGTTTCTATCTGCTTTTTGCTTTCTGTTTTTACAGTTGTTCAAAGCTGGAAGACTTGCCAGCAGAGCAGTGGAACCACGCCACAGTTCGCAATGCCTTAAAGGAACTGCTCAAAGAGATGAATCAGAGCACATTAGCCAAAGAATGCCCTCTCTCACAGGTCAGTGTTTATAACAGGCTTAGGGGAAGCCAGATTTACAAGATCTAAAGCTCAAATTTGCTCAGTAAAGGGCTTAGACTAAACAATTCCATAAATACCGAATCAGTTTGTAGTTTTCTTTAGAAAGGAGAAATTGTAACTTATATGAAAAAGAGTATCTTTTATACCAAGTTTTTTCAGTGGCTTGCCAGGTGGAAATTAGGAATGAATTGGTTGGCTTTTATCCTGCTGTTCAGAGAGATGTAAATTCTTTGTTTAGATCTTTACATGAACCTTGTGCAATGGGACTAAATATAAGACTTGAGTGGCTTCTTCCCACTAGCAGAGATCTGCCTCCCCCACTAACCCGTCGGTAGCTCTCATCAGCCTCCAACTATGAGAAAATTATGCTGTTTTAACAGTTGTGCCCCAATTTCTAGGAAACAGCAACAGAAAAATGTGTATGTAATTATGTTAAAAAAAGAACAAAAACTCAGTCTCATTCTCCGTGACTGCTTTATAAACGGCAGTGATGTCATCATGTCTAGGACACGAAGACAAATGTTCCTACAGATATCATGAGCTCTATTTGTACTTCAGATTGTCATGATGAGAGATTCGTAAAATTTTTATGACTGAGTCCGCCTTGCCTCAGATAAACCAGAAAAACACTTCAGCACCTAGACCAAGTAACTTTGGTAGGAGTGAAAAATACATTCCCTTCTAAAAACTGTATTAGAATCGTCGATTGTGTCTTAAGAAAAGTCAGAAGTAATCCCTGCTTGCTAAAAATCTGTTGCTTTGCTAGCCTGTAGTCAACAGTTTTTCTCCTGTGGATGCCTGTATTGCCCTGCACTGTATGCTCATCTTGCGGTTCATGATCCAAAGCCTCTGTGAACCAAGAGAATTCTGTCTTTATATAACCAGCACAAATTTGCCTCACTGTGTTGCAATTGCAACTCCAAGGAAAGCTCAGAGGTGAGACAAAGAGCAGAATTTAGGTCTTTGCAGTTGGTAGGGATCGCGTTCCTCACCTTCCTTAGCCGTGCTGGGTCTGTAGAACAGGAATGGAAAGGCTGTGTAAGGAAAAGCCATGTAACTTGCTGTATTTACTAAAGGAGCAGCAGTGATTCTAGATATGCATAGTGTAAGTGCGCTGAATACGAAATTATTTTTCTTTTCACACAGTGTAAGTGTAATTTCTTTAAATAGAATTATCTGTGGAATCTGGTCAGCTAATGATGATTGCAGCATATGGTTGTCTCTGCCCAGTCTTCTTCAATATCCAGTATAACTAAACTATGCATCATTTCATACGTAGGATTCATTTGTTGTCTGGGTATTTTTCCTTCCACTTCAGTTTCAAAGCCTACCAGGTGGAAACGCTGCAGTTCATTTACTCCTCCTATAGTCTCAGTCTGAAATATATTTACAAAATTGCTGATGGCAGGACTGTAGCAGCAAAAAGCCTTTCCCCAGTATTTGTTCAGTGGACAAAGTGGAGAATTGAGCTCACTTACTTTTAAACACAGGTGTAAGTGACCTCGAGGAGTGCCTAACCTTCAACTGGGACTGCAAGAATGCAGCTTGTGTTGTTATTGTTGTTATTGCTATGAAAAGTTTCAGTCTCTTTTGTTTTGGCTCACAAAATGCGAAAGATACAATGGAAGGTTGTGTAGGAGCTGTCTATTGCCATCATCTGAATATGCCTCTAATACAATTCCTTCTCCCAAATCAGTTTTAAAAAAAATACCATGCCAAATGTGAAATGTCATTACAACCCCCTTGTGGTTAATATATTATTGACAGCAGCAAATTGCGGAGTGGTCTCTTAGGAGTGGAACTGCAGAGTAAATGCTGCTGTTTATTAACGTGTTCGCAGTGCCTCGAGTACTGCAGTGGAGAGGGGCAGCGCAGGGAGCGCTCGCTGCCGCCAGCATCGGTGCTGCGTCTCTGGTCCTCAGTGCCACGCTCTCCACGCAGCCCCAGTGGGGGTTCTGATTGCTGCTAATGGGAAATGTAATCATTCGCTTGGATGCAAAATTGTGCTGGGTTTTTCTGCTAGGTGTATTATGCAGCTGCAGCTTAGCTACCCTCAGCGTACGGCTACTTTTCAAACAAATAAATGCCAGTTGACCAAGCTATGGGAATGAGGGTGTGTGTGGCAGAAAGTAATCCAATTGTTTAAGCATTTCCATCTTTGCATAGAGACCTCTGTCTTTCCTGTATATTGCATAACTCATTTCAGCACTGACCATGAGTTTTGTCTCTTTGCTGGAGCAAGATTTCTTGGGATATGAGCGGGTCTCGTATTTTTTTCCTTGAGTTTACTGCACTGGATTTTCTTCGTGTGGATATTTCTTAGCTCCTTGTCTAAGTAGACACGTGGCTGTCATGGCCACGCACATACCATGCACATCTCCTGCTTCATATAATCTCTTCCTTTTTTAAGGATTTTCCCAGCAATAATATGCATTATTTAGAAATTCGTAATTAGTAAATTTTTTTTTGCCACTCTCTTCTGATGTTTCCTTTCTGCAGACTTATCGAGATTCCTAGCAGAAATACCCCTAGGATTCCTTTCCGTTTAACAGTGAGGATAGGTAGTTTGAAAGTTGTTAGGGTTCCCTCCTTTGCTCTACTGTTAAGCAGCTGAAGAGAGTTTGTCCTGCAGTTTTCACCAGTGATTGGTTTACTATTTGATTTTACTGTTTAATTTAAGCTTTGCTTTCTCAAATAAAGGTCAATGTGTTAATATATTTTGTGATATTTAATAGCCCTACTATTTCAGTAACGTGGATTTATTGTAGCAGTAGAGGATTTGGAAAAAAAGGGGGGGAGGGAGAAACCAAATTGTTATGTAGACAGAGCTAACCAGTTTCCCCACCCTTCCTTAGTGACTGGAAACTTAACTAAAGTGACTCTAAATAAAAGGATTTTGACTTTGTTCAAAATCCTTGCTTAGCAGAGGCTATCTCCATGTCAGGCTTTCCGAATAGTATGGCTGGTTAAAATGACTTGGAGCGAGGGAGGATTTATGGGGAGGGAATTGCTGCTGACTGCCATAATGCTAGCTTTATGTCTCAAAATATTGATTTTAATTAGAAAATTGAATCTCAGTTTTAGAAATTGAAGCTGCCACTTAAAAAGGCTCTTACTTCATAGCCTTAGCCTTCAGACTCTACTGCAGTGCACCACAGCAGCCTTGGAGTGGAAAAGTTAAAGTGAAAAGGCAGAAGAGCCTCTTTACTGAAAGTGAAATCGCCTGTTGAAGACTGAAACTGATCTACACCACCCAGTTATCTTTAAGTCCCCAAACTCCAGCATTCAGGAACAGCTGGAGGCCTGGGATACTGCAGTGAATTGGGTAGAAGGCTGGATAAATCTGGAAGAGGCAGGGAATGTTTTTGTTTTTAAAGCGTTGTTAGAATTGAATAGACCAGTGTGTAAGCCTGGTAGCTTTCAGAGGTGGCCAAGATCCCGCTCTGCACAAGAGCCCCTGGAGCCGGTGGGCTAGAGCTTGAACATGTGGTAAATAGCTCGTTGGAGCTGTGGGATCACCCTCGCGCTCTGGTCTCTGTGCAGAAGGATCATGCGGCGTGCCAGAGCTTGTTCTGAGCTTCCACGCAAGTGAGGAAGGAAGGCATAGGGAATACGGGATTTCTGGAGAAGGTGCATTGGCTCCCACGTGTTACTGGTGTTAAATTGCATTTGCTTGCTGGAAATGTGCACGGGCGGGAATGGTTTGACCCTGGAAGTGTTCGGGAGGGCGGGGAAGAAGGAAAGCAAAATGTTGAAAAGATGCTTCCTCTATAGAGTGGATTAAGAGAGGGGAAAAAAATAGAAAGGGAGAACTGCAAGTAACCAGGCTCTTTCCTGCCCTATGGGCAGAAGCATCCCAGGTATAAAGTATCATTTTTTTATGGGTATCTGGTGCTGCAAAACAACTCTGATCCTCTCTGCTTCGTTTGGCTTGTACTCAGGGTCACTTAAAGGGAATTCAAGAAGAGTGGAGCGGGCTGGTGGTTAAACGAGGGATATTTCAGTTCTGTTAAGCTTTTTTGTGATGTTGGGCTGGTCAGTGTTGTAGCGTGCGTAGTTCCCTTCACTCTGAATGGCACTGTTAATATCTTTTTTGGGTGATTCTTCGCACAAGGGCTAATCACACGTTTCTATAAATTATATTAAACTTATTTGCCTAACTGTTGTTCCGCAGCAAGTAGCACGGATGTTCTGCAATTCTTGGCCGTGTGGTCTCGCTGCATTTGGAAGCGGAACAGAGACATCTGAAAAACATTATTTGGGTTATGCATGCTGGAGCATCTAATCTTACCTTTAGTATCTGGTTCCCAAATCATGCTTGTTCTCACCCGGGTGCAGCGAGCATGTGTTCCCCAGCGTGGCTCTGCCTGCTGTTGTGCAACTGAAGTTTAGATATTGTCATATCACAAGTACAAAAGTAAAGTAGAACTGCCTGCTCTGCCTGAGCTGCAGGTCTCACTCTGGGGTTGTACTGCATCTTTTTTGCATTATTATGCGAAATAATAATTATTATTTTCTAATTTTAATTATGTCTGGGAATATAGAATGGCGAATAAAACCAATTTTGTGTACTCATCAGACACTTGTTTTGGTTTTAAACTTGCAAGCGGATGATTGTTGTGCACTTGCATGTCGTTCATTTTCCCTGGAAAAGATTTCTAATTGTGCAAGATATTTCAAAACACTTTTTGTCTGTCTTTCTGTACTTCCAGAGTATGATTTCATCCATTGTAAATAGCACATACTATGCCAATGTGTCAGCAACCAAGTGCCAGGAGTTTGGGAGATGGTACAAAAAGTACAAGAAGATAAAAGGTAAATTAATATTTTTTGTGACTTTCCAAGTGCTTGAACTTCTGCTGACAGTTTGAGATTATTTGCTTTAAGTAAAAGTGATAATAAGCTATAATGATATTAGTGAATTTGTCTACAAAGAGAGCACGGTCACAACACATTTGAAATTAAATCTGATACTTCAAGGCTGGCATGAAAACACAGGCCACTTAAAACACGCTTAAAATACTCTGTTTAACTGCGCTGAAAGATCAACTGTGTTTTGAATTAAGCTAAAAAGTTTTGGAAAAAGACGCTCTTGTAGCTCTGGATTTAAAAGTTAAATTGCTATGTAAATTATCTTAGTTGCATTTTACTCGTGAAAGCTACAAAACTGTCGAAGTTACATGTGCCCTTGCTCTCTGTTTTCAGTACCCCTAAGTATAGTGGCATTCCTGTCATGTTTTATCATGTGGAATCTGGATACCAGTGGTGCATTTAATTCCTGGTTGTTAAAAGATGTTGCTAAATAACAAGGTGCTACACCTCCTGAAGTTAAATGAAAATAGCCCATTGTTTGTTTTTTTTCTACAATGAAATTATGTTGGTTGGTTAGCAGTGAAGGCCTGAGGCAGTAAAATTATTCTACGTAAGTTCATCCCACTCTTACTGCTGAAATGTCTGATCACCACCTAGCAGTACACCAAGCGATGCGACAAGCATGCATCATGTGTATTTTGTGCTTTGATTCATCCTGTCCTTTGGGAAGGGACTTGCGTGTGTACTGGACCATTGGTTTTGGTAGGATTTTGTTTTAAAACATACATGTGCTTTGAGCAGGACTTTGGGCATAGTCAAAAGCTTTTCCGCAATACCAGCGGGCTCTTCTCTCCCCAAATGTCTGTGAGCCCTGTGGTAGGTGTTTTCATAGTTTTTCTCTCTGTTACACCACTGAAGGGAAGATTCATTGTCTGAAAGAAGACATAGGCTATTTTTGTTGTTTCTGTCTGATCCTTTCAGTGGCCAGGAAAATCAGAACAGGATTCACAGGCATTATGCAGAAATGGGGCAATGTCCTGTCCTACTTGAGAAGCCAGTGTATTTTTAGTCGCGTGAAGATTAGCATCTTTCAGAAGGAGTCTGCCATCTTCTTCTCTTAAAAGGCTGGCATACATGAGCTATGAAAGGTTGCTTGTTTAGTTTCCGTAGGACTAGACTAGAAATCTGCATAATAATGCCATAAAGAGTCTGCTGCTTGAGGGAGGAACACATGAAACAAAATTGCGTGAAATACCAGAACAATTTCTGAGGCATCTGGTTTTCCTCCGCACGTCTGGCTTGTGCAGAGCATACCTGTAAGGTGCTCGGGCCTCGGCTGTGCGGTGACTAGATTTTCACTGGGGGGGGAAAAAATGTTTTATGGTAAAGTTATTTGTGTCCAGACGCAAGACTGTTCAGGCAGAAGTGGGGTAACAATGCAGGTGACGAAATGGGGGTGTTGATTTTCACCTACTAAAATGATTTAGGCTTGAAGTAAAAATGTTGATTGGACATTTTAGTACATGGTTATCCTCATGCCAGATAAACTCGATAGTTTCTTCTGTATCTAAATTGCCATTGTGTGACTCAGAAGTGTTTCTTTTCTCTAAATGGTGTCTCTTAATAAAATAACTTTATTCAAAGTGCTCTAACATACCCTCTTGGTTAAAAACCAAAGGAATCAAACAGCTTCAGGGTCATCACCGTTCGCTTTTACGTGCCGTCCTAGGAGAACAGAGATGGGCTTTTTTTTTTTTTCCCTCCCCCTTCTTTTTTGCAAACTGGGCAAGGGTGCCAGTTGCAGAGGCACTGGAAGCCCTTAACTGTAGTGTTCTTAACTGTAGAGATGCCACTACAGCTTCTGAGTGTTTCTAGCACACTGCTGTCTTCCACTTTCTTCTATTCTTAGAGCATTGAATTCTTTAAGCTCTTACTTTTTTTTTTTTTTTACTTAGTAAGTGCACAGTTAAATTGTTAAGTGCAGTAAAATCAGAATGAGACCTCAATCGAAAGGTCAAGGATCCAAACCTGAAGAGTTTGCCAGATAACTGTGTATGTGTGCTATGCAAAGAGACACAGCCAGTCCTCGCTGTTTGGAAGTGTGTGTGGGTGTTGGTAGGAGGAGAAAAAGGAAGGTTGAGGTATGTGTGAAGTAAACACAAACTGCTGTAAAGCAGTTCAAGTAGTGTTGGTTCGTCAACCATATGAGTGGGAGAGAAAACAAAGAGTCTCTGGCAGGTACAGTGGTGCATGGACACTCGACTGCAGAGCAGTAATCAAAGCCCCCTGGAACCAGGAAGACTTCTGCACGTCTTTGGGTGGTTTCAATTTCTCATCAGCTCTGTTTTCATGCTGCTTTGTTTCTTTTCTGTAGCCAGCTATTCCTGCAGGACAGCTCAGTTCGTATGAGAAATCAGTGACTTGAGTTACATGCTTCAGTCATCACGTATTCCTTTAATAAAAATTTAAAAAAAAAAAAAGGACTTGGGTTTTCCATGAAGGCGGATAGATGATGCAGCAATTCAGTTTTTGGGTTGTAATTTGGATAGATTGGGTAAAGCTATGAATTAGAGTCTTTGGGACCTGCAGTCCATGTGTAACTCTAGAGCTGGCTATTAGAAAGTAAAAGCAAAAAAACAATTCACATGAACTGTGGTAAACGCAAAATAGGAAGGGGCTTCAAAATAACTTTATTGATGTTGCAGACTGAGTGCAGTCACAGTGTTAAATGTGTTTCCTATTATCTGTTAATGTCTGTTTTAATAAAACAGTGGGAACTAAATGGTTGCTTCTTAATCAAAACCATGATTTCCTAAACATAAGCTATGTGATTCTGTTACAAATTGCCACACATAGATCTCCTAGGTCAAACTTTTTTCCTTTCTCATAGAAATAAATAAACAGTAAAATAATTATACACTCCAGAAGATCAAAGTAATTACAACTGAAGCCAGGCAAAAATAAAACGTTCTATGGAAAAAAAAAAAAGGCAAAGCATCAGGTTGCCGAGTATGTAGTTAATGTTTAAATAAATATAGGAAAGTGAACAATCAATAATTTGATATCATTAGCAACAGATGTAAAAGCTGTACACAAATGAAATTGTATCAAATCTCAAGTAAACATTCTCAGCGTGCGTTCTGTTGAACTCACCAAAAAGACAGCTAAATTATTTATGCTTGTAATTTAAAAAAAGTTTTCAGTTAGTTCAGCTCTGCGTGGTAATTTTGTCTTGTGTCAAGACGATGCTAGAATCAAATTCTGCTTGAATGTTTTTCTCCCACCCCGCCCAAGCCCCTGAAGGTTTTCAGACATTCACAGTTTGCTCGGTGGCGCAGGAGCTAGTGCAGAGGCAGAGTCAGGAGCTGGCTGGTGTGAGGACAGAGCCGGCCGCCTGGCACACGCGCCAGCAGGCCAGCGAGTCCATACCCACGTGTCTCCTCTTTCCAGTCTCCTGGGGATTCGCGTATTCATTTGAAAGAGGGCTTATATTAACATAGTTCTGATGGAAAAGATACAGTAGTTGGGAAACAAAAACCTTACAGTTCTGTGAACTTTCTCTTCCCCTCACGGATGTCTGTAATTATTTGGGATGGTAATTAAGCTATCTAGTTTGTATTGTAATTTTGTTCAGAATATGCACCATGAATGAATTTCATATTACTATGTGAAGCCTTTTATTTTTTAACTCATTTATTTACTTTTAAATTTTTCTTCTTTTTGAGGGGTGCAGGGCGTTTTAGTACACAGCCGTGCATAAGTGACGGGGTTTAAGTGTGTTTAAACCTGCTTGAATGTCAAGAATCAGAGTTCCCCCTTTTGAATAAAGGTTATGTATTAATTGATGACAACTGTACAGCCATGGCTTAGTCCAGTGGTTCTCAAACTGTCTTTCTCCTGCCTAGTCCCAGGGGGATGATCCTTGCAATCTGAGAACCGCTCGTCTGGTTTCTCTAGATGCTGAACTTGCTGAAGCTGGGAGAAGGTATTCAACGTTGTTGAAATTCAGGATTTGAACAATTGTTTAAAACTCTTGCATTGGTTCTTCATTAGCAAACAGATGCACAAATAAAATGAAGACTTTTAAAGTAACTATATACATATACATACACACACAAAGAAGTAACTGTCTATATAAACTATATATGTATGTAGGGAAGTTATTTCAGAACTTTGCCATGCAACTCAGATCACTGTCAAGGGATAAAACTTGTACCGCTTACCTACTCGTTGCCCAGTGTTCTGGGTTCGTAGCATTTTGAATATTTTTTAGCTCTATTTCTCAATAGATATTTCACTTCCAAGTGTCATGCACTCTATTTTTATCAGAAGGACTATCGCTGTATCAAAATTCCTTCACAACTGAAACTCTTTAACTAGTGTGAATTTTTTCTGATCACACAACTTAGCTCGGTGGGAGGAAGTTAGGAAGGCAGAGGGGAGAAATAAATACGTTGTGAACTTAAAAGTAAAAAGACATATCGTCTTGGTCTGTATATTAAGAACATTTCGTCTTTGCTCCTGCCATCACTGACTGTCAAAATACAGCTTTCTGTGGATGTGAGTTTTGAGAGTGTGGCTGTCTCAAAGTTTTTATGGAATGATGAGGCCTTGCAGTTTAAAGGAGGAAGGCTCACTTGTTTCTGTTTCACAGATCGGGAATGTAAGAACAAGCTTTCCTAGCTTCCTTAAATTGAGAATCTACTTTGGCTGCTCTTTGACTTCTCCAGTATTACTGATTTGTTGTTTGTGTGCTGTTTTATTCTTGAGAGTATGTTTGCTTACTTCCTGTAATGGACAGACAGAGCAATCTGTTTTTCTTACAGTGTGTTCTAGAGGCCGTTGTAGGTTGTAGGAGGTTAGAAACAGGATTCAGCAGGGCTCCCAGCTTGCTTATTTGCAGGCTGAAGGGACCTAGCATTGTGGCACGGTGATAATGCCAGTGTGAGTCTGAGGAAAATTGTTGTTATGTGCTTTGAGGAATAGTTTTTAATTGTTTCTCTGAAGCAGGTGTCATGGAAGCCTCATGAAAAGGCACACTAGATCTTTCCCAAGCAGTATTTTTGACTTTTAAAAATATCCTGTTCATTGATACATGCACGTGTATGTCTCTCTCATGTAAATAGAGAGGTTTTTTATGTATGTATGTTTATATATGCATATATAGATCTTGACCTTTTGCCCTTTTAACTAACAGATTGAGAAAGAAATGTTAAGTTTTTTAAGAAGAGATCATTTCGTGTCCTGTTTGGATATTAGTCGTGGCTCTAGCACTAAACCATTTGGGATCATTCAGGTCAGCTGTGTGGCTCTTGACATGACTACAATTTTTCTTTTCCTTACTTCTGCACTCCTGACTGTGTATTTATTTCACTAAAAATAGGACTTCCCTCAATTTCTTAAGGAAAAAGAGAAGAAAATAACATGATTTGCAGGCAAGCTTTGCAGCACCTAGGTGACATACATGACCTGAAGGTCATCTCTGACTCGGAGACATCCTCTTAGGCTGTGGACTGCTGTGCTCGTTTGTGAGGAGAGTAGTTCATCAGTGTGCGTTGGTCTGAGGAAGAAGTGGCATCTCTCTTTAGGTTTAAGGTCGTGAAGGTTCAGCAAGAGTTATAGACCCCTTGACTGCTGTCTTCCCCACCCACGTTCACGTTTGTATTTCAGTGCCATTTTGGGGGTTTATGTGTGTGTATTGTTAAGAAACAGTTTACCCACTGCACTGCGTTCCAGGGGCTTTATGAGTTGTGGCCCTCTTGGCTATTGTTCTCTGTAAAGGGAATTAAAACACATCCTTTGGGTTTCCTTTTTACTTAAGCTTAACCTTTATCTGAAGTAAATGCATATATGAGTTTCAGCTTTGCAGAATGTCTTTCCTGCCTCCTGGCTGTTGCAGAGCAGTGGCTCTCACTCTTAGCAGGACCTGTGTTGTGGCAGAAGGACACGTCCGGTTAGCTGAACGTCGTCTCCTGTGAGTGCATGCGGCTGGAGCTGGGCCGTGGCTGCTCTAGGGAGCGTCTGTCAGCACAGGAAGTGCTTGAAACCCTTCTGTAGAGAAACTGCCTGGCCTCTTGTCCCTGCCATGCAAGGGCATAGACCTTTTTTAATTGAGAGAAGCTGACCAAACCTGCTCAAATAATGTCACTCAGCTTTCTCGTTTTAAAATGCCTCCTGTTCCCAGTACAGTGCTTTCCTCAGTGAGGACCAGTTGTGTGCTGAGGCTGGGACTTGTGTCCAGCCACTTCTGAATTCTTAGTAAAGAATGGTCATATTTATTTTCTAAAAAGCAAACACTTTTTTTTTTAATCTGCAGAATCTCAAAATGAATTTTCCTTCATAATTAAGAAATATTTTGTATGCGCTGCCATACAGCAGCATGTTAGCTCAAAAGGAAAGGAATTTTTAGAACGTAAACATTAATGGAGTTTAGATTGCAATGGGAGGAGAACCTGAAGATCAGGTACAGGCATAAGCTTTCCTAGTGTGAAAGCTGCAATGTGGCTGTCTCTGGTCACATGGATTTCATAGAAGATGTAAATCTGAGAGCAGATTTGAATTCTGTTAACTCGAAGTATGTGAGGAGCTCATGTGTCTGCCTTCATGATATTTGTGTTCTGTCTCATTCCTTTCACCATCTCTGGTGTTACAAGTGAAGAAGAGATGCATACGTCTCTTCTGGAGGGATTGCACGATTGACTGGGTATTTCAGAGGTTAGCACCTCCCTCTTGAGGTGCCCACGAAAGGTTAGGACTTAAATTGCAGGGCAGATTTCTGTAATGGTGGTTTGACAGGAAGGCAGCTATTTTTTATATTGGATTAAACCATTGGTCTATCTGAACCAGTACTCTCTGTGTTTCTGTCAGACAGTTCCGAGTCGTGTTTGCCCTGCTTCTCCTTTTCCATTTCACCCGACCAATATTCATGCAGTAGACCAGGTGGTCACTAAAGCACCTTCAAAGTAATGCTTTTCTCTGCCACGTGGATCTGGCACGTCCTGTCCACAAACAGCGTTGATGTGATTATGAAGGGCTGAGCTCACACTTCTCTGTGCTCTCTTGAACCTGTACAGTAACCCCAAAAAAATCTAAAAATAAGATCATGGGTTAAATTCTTCTCATCTGACAAGCATCTTTGGAAGCAATGCAGTCCAGGGACAGCCTGTTGGAAGAGTATGACTTGCTATGTTTAAGGAGAACTGACAGAATACGTGTTAGCATCTCTGTGTCCCAAGGGATGTCTTGGATCTCACCTTTAGGACAAGGGGAGGAGAAGGTCAGCTGTGCAGAGACAGTCAGCAATGTTCGTATACTCTGCTCAGTTCACCTGAAGCTGATGCTGGTCAAAGGCCCACTTTTAATGGTGGTTCTTCTAAATACAAAAAGAGTGATATGTGCTTTGGTGGGAACTGAACGACTGGCAACACAAAGAACAGACAATGGCCTTTGCTGTCTGTTTTCCATTAGGCTTGGATAAAGGCCTCTGCTGCCCACAGCCAGGAGCCAAACAATTTCTGTATGTGCTCTATAGCTATTTTGAGGTTATTTGCGATCCGGAGGAGCAGAGGAAGGGAGAGGTTTTAAAAGTTGCAATTTCTTATCAAGTCTGCCTCTCCGGTCAACCTGCTTTCTCCCCTGACCTGACTGCAGAACAAATGGCCCAGGCAGAATGAGACAGTGCGGGAAGTCGGTGAACGACTTTGGGTAAATACGAAGGTGGGATGTTGAATGAAAACGAGACTCCTCAAACCAGCCCTGTGCACTGAAGTGGTGAAGTGGGCTGTGATCAGAAGAGAGAAGTAATTATCCGAATTGTGGTGTAAAAGATACAGAATTACCACTTTAAAAGCACCCCCTGTGCTCTGGAGTGGCTCTGTTCTTTGCAAAGCGGTAGTTCTAGTGCTGTAGTTCGTAGTTGTGTAGCATAAGCAGGACAGCCCTGTCTCTCCGAGGCGGGGGTGGCACTGTGCCAGAGAGTGCTCTGTCCCCTGAGCACCGCTGCCTTGTTCAGGTCTTGCTCCACTGGGTAGGATGATGCTAAGCCAGGAGATACTGTGGGAACCGTTCTGTCTCAAGCTGAGTGCAGGGCACACTGGAGTCCACAAAGCTCTCCCTGCTTGGCCGTGACCACTGCTGGTAATGGCTTCTGCGATCACCGGGTTTTAAATAATAAGTAAAACAAAGAAGCAAACTGGAGAACAGCCCTGGGTGGTGACATCCTGTCACAAATGAAGCGTGGCACTTCTGCTGGCTAGTAACTTGCTACAAAGAGTTTCTTTACCAGCCTCTTCCTATGCCGGGGCAAAGTGCCCGTGTGCTTGTGGGAGTGAAAAGCTCAGGACCTGCTGGGCCGTGGGTGCTGGCGAGTCCTCCATGTCCCCGCTGCACTGCAGCGCTGAGGGACGTGTTACGCTCTTGCTCTCCCTGCCACATCCGTTGTTGTGCGTAGGAATTTGGTTTCCAGTGCTGTCGGCCATTTCAGTGCCGCTCATAAGCCCTGAATGCCCCACAGGCTGTTTGTCAGAATGTTCCTATTAACAACTCAGTGAAAATAAAGGGTGAGGGGAAGGGAAGGTGGAGAAATAAATCTTACTTTAAATATTTTGAGCTGGTTTTATTTCAGATGGAAAGTTGCATGTGGACCACCCCAAGCTATTGTGCTGTGGACTGTGTCAGCTGCTTGACTGTGCGAGGAAGATTTGGGTAGAGGTTAAGAGCATCACACAGGGGAACGGTGCACTGGGTTGCTTTTGTACTGTATCCAGGAAGTTTCTAACTCTGCATGGAGCTGAAACACATTGACACACGTGGTAATCATTGTAAGAAGAGAAAGCAACACTGAAATAAGACAAAGTGCTGCTCCCATTCTGGAGGTTATGTTGATTTCTGCCTGTCTTGTAGAGGTAGTGACATGTTGTAGGGGGGTATAGGAAAAAGAAGGGCAGATGCTATCCTGGAGTGCTGCTTGCTGAGCTTGGCAGAGTACCTATTGTCCAGACACCTTGAATCTGCTTACGTAGTGTGTGGCTTCAGGAGGGTGGGTGGCTCCTCTGAAGCGCAGTGGCATTGTACTTGGTTTAAAAGAGCTCTTCAAGCAAAGAGCTATAGAATCGTGTACTAGGCAGTGTGATGCGGGGAGAAGAGGGAAACGCTGCCATGTCTTTTGCTGTGGTGACACCACAGATGGAGGTGGGTAACAGCCTCCTGGACCAGCTTTTGTTTAACCAGCACAGGCATCGCTAGCAGAGGAGGTTTGTCACAGTACTTGAATGCAGACACATCCATGGAGCTCCTTCCTTCCCACTTTGAGATCCTGCTTCTCTGTCTTCGGTGCTTTGTATTCCAATATATTCAAGTACCAGCCAGTTCATACAGGACGAAGAGCTGTAAGTGTCTCCCCAGTTTGAGTGGAGCAATAGCAAACAAGGGAAGGATAAGGGAGAGACTGTAATGGGGTAGGAACACGGAAAATGGAGGATGCAAATGGAAAAACCCTACCTCAGGAAGATCTGAGGCAGAACGCTGGTGTCACAGCAGCTTTGTGGCTCCTGTGTGCCTTTTTTCTTAGAGCACTGCTGGCAAGCTGGCTTGTCTCCATCTTGGGGTTGTCGCAGGCTTGCTCCTGTCCAGCCCCGCAGAGCCCTGCCAGTCCGTCATTACCAAGGAACAACAGGGAATCTGATATGGGAAATGTGTTAGAGAAGGAAAGAGTCCTGAGGAGTTGAGTAATGCGCATTTTTTCCATCGAGCGTAACTGTTAATGGTAACCTTTTATTATTGAAGTGGTTGATGGGACTAGAATCTGGTTTGTTTATTGGGAGTATGTGCATGGCTGTACAGTCTAATGTGATCGAAAAAGGAAACTGATAATAAGGGAAAAATACACCTATGGAAGCAAGTCAGGTGATGTCTCTGTATAATTGTAATTCCAAGTAGCACTGCAGAGATTAACAGCCTGGCAGCCTTTTCATCTTAAACTTTATTTTTATAGGGGTTTATAACTTGGCACTAAAGTCAGGAGTGGGTGGAAACTTGGCAAATGTGGTTCAGCCCAAAAAGTGAATGTTATTTATATTTATTTCTCACCAAGTTTTCAAAAACACTTGGTTACTGTTTTTTTGTGTTCTAACGAGTAGTAATTTGTTGGTTTCAGTGACTTATTCTCTGTGTGTTTCTTAAACTGCAAAATAGTTCAGAACTTATTTCAGCTTTTCTGAAACTCCTGATGGAAGGACTCTAGATTTCCAGGGGTGTAAGTGAAGACCACAAGTAGTTCTTACTGTGTTGTCTTCTAGCAGGACACTCCAAGTATTTCACATACACTGAGCAACATCTTTATTGTATTTACATTGGATTAATTCCTGATTGCCAAGTAGCTACTGCCCCTTTGGAGTAATTACATTTGGTTTTGCTGGCAATTGTGTGTATTTAATGGCCTTACTGGGGTGCAGGCTTACTGCAGGGAGGCTGAGGCGGCAATAGTTTGTGTGGCGATGCGGGCTCGGGGTCGTCTGTACCACAGTGATAAAGCAGCCCCACTTCCCCGCTCCCCTGCCCGCGAGTGACATCTCTGTGCCGGCGCCAGGTCCGTCCTGGTATTAACACCGCTCGTATTTCATACTTCACATTGATTTTGTGTCTGACCCTAAAGCCAGAGGCTAGCCTATAGAGCCTGCTGTACCTGGTTCTCAGGGAGGCCCGCTGACATCTTGAGCAGCAGCATTTGAGTAGGGATTTTCAATGTTTTCAGCAAACTGCAGTACTGTGTTGTGTCTCTGGCAGGCTGTGAGTAACACAGCCAAACGATCGGTTGCTGACGGTACTGTGTGTGTATTGTGTGTATCACACTGCATCTCAGAGCTGAATACACTGCACAGATAAGCACTTATTTAGAAAATCAGTCGGGTTGAAGCACTGGCTTGTGTGGAATAAATGAATTAAAAATTTTCTTAGAAATGCTTAATTTTTATTCTAAAAGGTTTTTTAAAAGCAATTATTTTATAGCGGATTAAAGTTTATGTGGGTTTTTCCTTTAAAAGAATGGGAAGAGTGAGTTAAAATTTCTTATGAGAGAATCCTGGATACTACTTCACCTAGATGTAAAATTCAGTACTTGTAATGTTCCAGAATGACAGCTCTAAAGATAGTAACTGTGTGTGTTTGTGTGCGTTCAGGGCATGACTTCCTCGCCGGTGAGAATTCCACCCTCTCCCTCTGAGATTAACTCTGGAAGGTGAAAAGAGCTGTCGTTCTGTTCAGAAGGAAATAGAGAAAGTCATCAGTAAACTGTCGTCCTGAGTATTAGCTGTGTGAAGCTTCAAAGCTTTGTATAGATTAAGTTTTAAAAAGTAGTTCAAAGCCTTGTACAGTTGTTAATCATTACACAAGTTATAATAGTATTATGGCATCCATGAAATAAATCCTGTCTTGTTGTTTGCTGAGAGCAATACAAGGGTGAGGTAGTAGTTTTCTAGTTGTATGATGTGCGTCCCTGAACGCTTTTCTGTCAGATCAATATATAAATGCCTATACAATTGCGTGCAGTAAGGCTCATGGAATCTGCAACCTATTATAAAATGACTTCTGATTACTTGAAGTTATCTAACTAATGGTTACATTTATGTATTTCTAAAACTACATTTCCCATTTCAAATACTACTTTTGCAGGAAATTCAGCTTTGTACTACACACATTTAGTTTTGCAGTTACATGGAAAGATACTGCAGCATTGCCGACGCTCGATATTTACGAGGGGCACTATGGATCTGTATATAAACTGACAGTACACGCTTTTGGTTTGTAGTGTTTGATTTTTTTGTAGTAGGGTGCAACTTAAAGATCATGGGTCTTTGTTGTGCTAAACAAAGGCGGTTTTTTAAGAGAGTGAGGCTTTAAAGTGCACATTCATGCAGAGATGCTGTAAGGTTTCTGGACAGACTCGTAGCGGTGAGGCTTTGTCTGTAGGAACCATTGCTTTAACGTGTTCTTGTGTACGAATCGCATGGTTTTGTAGCATGTTGGCACACAAGCAGCCTGATTCTGCTGCTGTGCATCTGGGTGAGCTGGTGTTACCAGGTAACTTTATCCACATACAAGGCAAGGTAGAGTTTATGTCGGAAAAAAGTTGCTGAGTTTGTAACGAGAAGCACCAGGGTATGGTCTGGTTTCCCTTGGGTTTGTGTGAGTGGATACTAATTTGGGTTTCTTTCCTTCACCTAGATGCCAGTGATTCTGAAACATTCACTCCTTTTAAATGTTACTCAGTTTGGTGACAGATTCAAGAGTCAGTGACAGTGTGAATGGACATGTCCAAGCTCATTTCTTTAGGAAATGAGGCTGGAGAGGATGCCTGCTACCGATTTGACAAGGAGGCTTCCTGAGCAGTGGGTGACGCCTGAGAAGTCCAAAAGAATGTGAATTATTGTTGTTGCTTTTACGTTGTGCTGCTTTTGCTTGTGTTTCTGTGAAGCTTTTATGCAAGTGCAGATTTGCAACCTAAAGCGGGTGCTGTTGTGTACAGTCACCTGCAGTAACCCTTACCCTAACAGTCCTCTTGTAAGTGCAAACTCAAATGACAGCAAACGAATTTTTCTCTTTTAACAGTGGAAAGAGTGGAAAGAGAAAACCTTTCAGACTATTGTGTTCTTGGTCAACGTCCCATGCACTTACCAAATATCAACCAGCTGGCAACCTTGGGAAAAACTAATGATCAGTCTCCTCATGGCCAAATCCACCACAGTACTCCAATCCGAAACCAAGTGCCAACGATGCAGACAATGATAAACCCTGGGCTCCTGTCTCCGCAGCTCAGTCCACAACTGGTGAGGCAGCAGATAGCAATGGCCCATCTGATAAACCAGCAGATTGCTGTCAGCCGGCTACTGGCTCACCAGCACCCACAAGCTATCAACCAGCAGTTCTTGAATCATCCACCCATCCCTAGAGCTGTCAAACCAGAGCCATCAAATTCGTCGGTGGAAGTCTCTCCAGACATTTACCAGCAAGTCAGAGATGAGCTGAAGAGAGCCAGTGTGTCTCAAGCTGTCTTTGCAAGAGTAGCATTCAACCGCACACAGGTATCGATTTCTGTTCTATAACCAAGGAGCGCTGATGGGGCAAAGTTATGACTCTTGGGGGGCTGCATAGCTGTTGCGGATCAAGGCGGGAGGTGCGTCACAGAAACAGGTCAAACCACCCTCTGGTTTTTCGCTCACTCTCCCTGCCGTGATTGAGCATATCTGTTTCTCCTGGAACAGCATTTCATTTGCATTTGGCCACCCCAGAGCTTTGTTCGCTAGCAGTAATTCTGCTCTTGTGAGTTCTTCCCGGAGTTCCTTTCCGTGGTTATAAACTTCCACATCTACTCCCACTTGATGGCCAGGAAGAGGTGATGAGACTGTCAGAGTCAGAGGTGTCTTTGGGCTTGTGTTGCTTGCTCAGTTCCCTCCCGTGGTGCAGGTGATGCCACAGCTAGTGCCAGAGGCTGCTGCCCAGGAAATGTGTAGGACAACTGCACGTAGGCCTAGGGGCTGACTGCTGGGGGTGATGTCTGCCGTTTGCAGCGGGTCGTGTTTGCTGTCATACGTCTGACACAGGTTTCCTCACTCACGCAGTGACATGCCGGTGTTGAAATGAGCACGTGATAGCGTCAGCGTAAGCCTAGCACCTGGAGTACCCACGGTTAATGCATGTTCAGAAAGACAAACAATTCGCATTTATTCCACTGCCAGACACCATTCAAGGCATTCAAAGTATGATCTCTCAGTTGTGATACTCTGTAACAAGGCTAAAGAAAAGAAAGTGGCTTTATATTGAATATTGGTACAACTCTCTTTTGCTCAGTCAGAGTTGGTCTTTTGAGGTAAGCTTTACCAGCAAGAGCAAACAAGGGCTACATGTGTGTATCTCTTGGAGGTCTGTCCCTCGCCCCATACAATGCATTTGTCTGTTCTCCTGGATTAATGATTTTCTTTGGCACTGCCATTTTACAAATGCCATGTTATGAGGGAACTAATTAAAGTATGGAGCGCATTTTTATTACTTCCCTTCTTCCATTAAATTCATAAGATGGCTGCACTCAGAAAAAACATTCACTTCCAATCAACATGGCTTTGAGTTCTGGGTTTAGCCTTGAGGATATCAAATGAAAACTACATAGGAATGTATGAGTATTTCCTTTTTAAACGCTGCTTTTAATTTGGAAAAGCTTTTCATCCCTCTGGGATCATAACCCGTTGTATATAAAGCCTGGTATAATCAAGGTAGATGGTATTGACAGAATGACATACGCTGAACTTGCGCGGGAGGTCAGCAGTAATGTCGCCAGTGAGGGCTTTGCCACTGTCGCTGGATGGGAAGCTCTGCTTCAGCCAGATGGGGAGAGCTGGGTTGGTAATGCCCAAGCCTGCCATTAAACAAAAGCTCATCTCCCAGAGAGAAAGCTGTCGTACAACTTGGGCGCTGAATCAACGGTTCTGCTGCAGTATTTAATAGGAGGCAAGGTTTGGATTCTGTGTGTCTGGGAGACTCCCAGCCTTGCACATCACTGACCAGGCATTGCAGATTATCTTTCTAGGAAGCAGGGAAAAGGCAAGTGTGTGAGACAGACCACTCTGGCCTATTCCTAGCAGCAGCACGGCAGTGCATCTGCCCGTGGTGTTTATTCACAGCCACAGTAGAGATTGCACCACACTTGACAGATAATCTGAAATCTGGGCTAAATCAGCTGCAGTACGGGGTGGAGGTATGGTTTTGGTGGGTTTTTTTTGATACCTCCTGCAGAGTTCTGGCATAGATCTAGTGGTTTTAGGACCCTAAACAGGTCTTTGGGTGAAATGTGGTTTCTTCTCATCTTCAGTGGCTTCTGGCAGTGTGACTGTGGGCCAGTCCCACCTGATGGCATTTCCAGGTGCCCTCTGCGACTTAGGACACCAGGTGTGTAACCATTCAGACTGGGCTCACTCACTGGGAGCGCAGACCGGAGCAAGTTCCTCCCCTCGGGAGGTGCAGACACGTGCGCTTCTCTCTGGAAGTTTGCTGCTTGCTGCGTTTCACAGGAAGCGCCAGCCTTAGAAACCGGAGGTCTGGCCTTTCCTCTGATGGTACCAAATAATGGATGCTGTGTGCCAGCCACCTAATAATTGTGTTAATCACTGCATCATGGGCCACTGCTTAATCTTTCTTCGTGGTAGCTCTGTGGTGCACATTAGCTTATAATTAAGTATAGCTTCATGAAATATGTACGGTGAGGCTTCTTTAATAGATAAACTATTCTCTAATTTATTTTAAAGTCCAGTGACCTACATACTCAATGCTGAAAACTCCCTTCTTACTAACATTATTTCTCCCCTCAGACCTTCCATCTGACTAAATCTGTTAAATGAAGTAGAGGAAGCTTTGATCCAAACTAGGCTAAATCCATCGGAACAAATGGCTGACGTGTATGTATGTCTGTGTGGGAAGGGGGACGTGAGGAGGGTCAGAAGGAGAGGTGCAATTGTATGGTTTGTGAAACATCCAGATTTTCCTCTTAAAGTTGGAAATACATAGCTTAAGACAAGGATATTTGCTTATACCTGCGGCCGTGTTGTTTGCACACATGAAAACAAAGCACTTCAGGCTCTGTGACAAATCCTGTATGTTTCCTGGGGCACAGGGCTCCCGCTGAGGTCCCACTCCAAGACAGGACCAAACACCAGGCAGCTTCGTACCTGCTGTGGCACAGGAGAGCTCCACGGGTGTTTGGCTGGGAGCTGGCCCAGGCTGTGTTAGCCATGAAGAGGGTTTCTTTCAAACAGAAAATTCCAAAGTAAGCATTTTAAGATTTATTTGAAACTGGGTATGAAAAAAACTCAAAATCTGTATGACTGACTTTTAGTAAATGCCTTGGGCTAACCTCTGCACCTCTTTTTATTTTAACTTTAGAGAGTCAGTGTCACAATTTGAATTTGCCCGGCTGTGGAATGTAAATGCTTATTTGTTCAGCAAACGGGGCAGATAGAAGAGAGTTTTTAGACCCACAGAGACAATGTAGTTATTGAAGGTGGTTTTAATGACAGCATTTGCAATGAGCAGCAAATTGCTACAGAACCTTCAAAACATTTAAAATGGTTGTGCACAGTACCATGTTTGTCTAAGCCGGTGTTGCCTACAACCTGCTTAGCAATGATAAGAACGGTGTATGTTGGAAAGACACCCTCTTAGGCTTTGTGTAGCCTTGCTTTCTCTTGTGGATGCCAGCAGCACTGCAGTTTTTAACTCCAGGTGTGGTCCTCTCTTGTGGACTGCAGGGAGTCACTGTTCAGACTTCTCCAGAAGGTTGTGTAGTCCAAGGAGTGGAGCTGAGGCTGTCCAACCTGGCTTTGAGCACTGCCAGGGAGGGGACAGCCACAGCTTCTCTGGGCAACCTGGGCCAGGGCCTCACCCCCTCACAGTAAAGAATTTCTTTCTTGTGTCTAATCTCAATCTACCCTCCTCCAGTTTAAAGCCATCACCCGTTGTCCTGTCACTCCATGCCCTTGTCACAGCCCCTCTCCAGCTCTCTCGCAGCCCCTCCAGGCACTGGCAGCTGCTCTCAGGTCTCCCTGCAGCCTTCTCTTCCCCAGGCTGACCAGCCCCAGCTCTCCCAGCCTTTCCTCCCAGCAGAGGGGTTCCAGCCTTTGGATCATTGCTGGGGCCTCCTCTGGCCCCACTCCCACAGCTCCAGCTCTGTCCTGTGCTGAGGGCTCCAGAGCTGGGCGCAGGACTCCTGGGGGGTCTCAGCAGAGCGGGGCAGAGGGNCAGAATCCCCTCCCTCATCCTGCTGCCCACGCTGCTGGGGATGCAGTCCAGGGTGCGGTTGGCCTGCTGGGCTGTGAGCACACACTGCCGTGTCATGTTGAGCTTCTTGTCAACCATCACCCCAAAGTCCTTCTCCTCAGGGCTGCTCTCAGTCCATTCTCCGCCCAGCCTGTATTTGTGCTTGGGATTGCCTTGACCAATGTGCAGGACCTTGCACTTGGCCTGGTTGAACCTCACGAAGTTGGCACAGGCCCAGCTCTCCAGCCTGTCCAGGTCCCTCTGGATGGCATCCCTTCCTTCCAGCATGTTGACCACACCACACAGCTCAGTGTCACTGGCAAACTTGCTGAGGGTGCACTTGATCCCCACTGTCCATGTCACCAACAAAGATGTTAGGCAGTGCCGGTCCCAATACTGACAACCCCTGAGGAATGCCACTCCTCACTGGTCTCCACTTGGACATCGAGCCGTTGACCACAACTCTTGGAGTGTGACCATCCAGCCAATTCCTTATCCGCTGAGTGGTCCATCCATCAAATCCGTGTCTCTCCAACTGAGAGAGAAGGATGTCATTCAGGACAGTGTCAAACGCTTTGCACAAGTCCAGGAAGAAAGCGTGTTTACATGCAGCCAAGCTGTAAGCTGAGGTTGCTGTTAAAAGTCATTGGTGGAAGCTTTGCCTACTGTAAGACTTTGGCACTTCTTGTTTGTGTAAAACCATTCAATCTTAAGGAAAAAAAACAAGGAAAAGTCTGATTATTCTGATAATCCACAGGAGGATCAAAACTGTCAGAGGCAGAGCAGATGCACCTCACCCTTGGAATTGCCCTGTTTGCCCCTGTAAAAGCAGCCAAATTTTTGAAGCGGCAAGAGTGAAGGAAGTGCCTGGAAGATCCAGGCTGCAGAGGGTGAGAAGGGTTGTGTCCCTTGTTGGTCTCAGAGTGCAGTAAAATCAAAGGGGCTGTCAGTGCAGGCAGGAGTTCTACCACTCTGAAGCGTGCATCTTCTTTAAATCAGGGTGACTTCTGTGTGTGGACCAGCTGGAACATAGATGCAGGGGAGGTGGCTGGAAGCCTCTAAAACCGTGAGCACCCTTCGGGCTGGCCAGCAGAGCCACTGTGAAATGTGAGGCAGGACAAGGGGGCTGCTGGCCAAAGCTGCTGCCAAGGCTGTGGACTTCCTCCAGGAGAAGACTGCACACGTGGATTTTGGCCATCCTTAGGGCAGAGTCCTTGTGCCATCTCCCTCCTGCACTGTAGTGCCTCCTAATACAGCAGTTGAGTTGCAGCCGAAAGGTTGTAGTAACCAAAGCTTGCTTATCGCAGCTTGTGATGTGTTGAGCAGTGGGCAGGTGGTGGTGGTTGCAGAAGAGGACTGTTTCAAAGCAGATTGACCTCATCCTGCTCTGGAAAGTTTTTTAGCAAATCTTCAGGTGAAGAAGTGATCTGTGCTCTGCAAAATCCTAGCTAGAAAGCAGATCATCTGAACCCTGCTTTGCCTGAGGAAGATGAGTGCCCTCTGCCTGCTTGCGGAGTGTGCCTCTGCTGCCGGCTGGTGGAGTCGCAGGCGGGGCGGTTGGAGTCCAGGCAGCCTGGGCCACTGGCTCGGTGGACTGCTTCCCTCCTCGGGAGTGCCTGCTGCACTGCGGAGCCTGTAGGCTGAAGGAGTGTTTCTGTTTATCTTTTTTTTTAAAGCATCTTCTTTTTGCCAATGTTTTGACATAATAGCCAAAACTAGTAAAATGTTTGGGCGAGTGGCCAGTGCTTGTTTTACTGAACAGCCTCAGAAACTGGAAATACCCGTGAACCTGAGGCTTTCTGAATGAAACAGTTGTGCTGCCAGATACAAAGATTGCTAGGTAAAAACACCAGGCATGTTCCGGCTGCTTGTAACTCTCTTCCCAAAGGGCGCTGCTCCTTCCCTCCCGCCCTGAGTAGCTCTGGATGGGAGCACTGGTGTTCCAGCCTGCAGATAGGAAGGCAGCACTTTACCCAGCTCTGCCCCTGCCCAGTTAGCTGGTGCCTAATCGCATCTCTTTGGATTAAAGAGGTGACGGCACAGGGAGGAGGAAACTCAACTCTACCAACCTTGGATGTAGTGAAATTTATGATGAAATGAAATAAACTGATCCACCTTGTTTGAGGGATGTGGTTGCACCTTGACTGCAGGAGTGGGTTGAGGCGTAGGGAAATGCAGGATTGATGCTGGAGGGTGCCCCAGCTTCAGGTGCAACTCTGAGAGCAGCAGCATGGCTGGTAAGGAAGCTCCAAAGAAAGGCTTTGGAGGCAGGCAAGGAGGGAGGTAGGTGGTGACTCCTCATTTGTGTCTCATGCTGCCTTCTTTGGCAAAATTCCCCCAAACTGAAGTGGGATCAGAAAAGGGTCCTCTAAGAGGCTTTAAGATTATGAATATGATTTGTTGGAATGACTGACTCTTCCACTGCTACTTGCTTGTGAACCAAATAGTGGACAGAATTCCTTTTGCAAATAATTTTTCCTTTAACATAGGTCAGAGGAAGACAAGCAGCTTTAATTCTACGCTTGGTATCTGGCGAGACAGTCATGCTGCATTCATTGCTACGGTGTCTGCCCCACTGTGCTCAGACTTTCAATTAGCAAGGGTTCTGGTTTGGGGGGGAGGGGAGGGGTTTTTTTGTTGTTTTTTTCCCCCCATAGAAAACTCTCTCCTATTGCATGAAGCCCTTTCATGCTGCCTGCTTGTTTTATGCTTGTGTGTAATGTGGCACAAGCAGCGTTCTGTTGTACTCACAGGAAAGAAGGCAGTCTGTAAGGGAAGTGCTTAATTTAATAAATTGCAGATTTTTGGTACATGGGATATTTGTTCCAACAGTGGGTTTTGCACTGCCCAAAATTTCATTTCAATTAACTTAATGGTATTCAATAGGCTGAATGAAAAGATCTTAAGTAGCGTGTGAGTCAGACTTTCAGAATGTGTGCTTGTAGGAGGTGGCTGCTGCCTGCTCAGCTGATGCAAAGGAGTCCTGAGCCTTGGAAGCAAATGGACGTATATAGAGAGTGTTCGTGAGCTGCGTGTCTTGCTCATTTTCCGGCATATTTCAGTATCAAGGTTTGACATGCATGTCATACAAATGGTGGCACTTTGTGGCTGCAGGTGCTGGTCTTTCTCTGCCTCCTGTTCCCCATGCATCCACATTCAGCTCCACGCACACATCCTGTCTTCCCTCATAAAAAGAGATACCATAATAAAAAAGAGGGTTTATTAAAGTAATGCAATAAAGGCATTTTCTTTGAGGATTTAAACACTTCATTTTTAATAATAAAAATCAAATTGTCATTGTTGCACCATGTATAAGTTTTATTCAAATCAGCCTCTAAATGCTTCGTGCCTAAGCAGCTCTCTCCTGAGATGTATGTATTTTAGCATTAGTTAAATGAGTTTAAGAACGAGGCTCATACTCTGGCTGTAGGCGGTGAATCTGGAGAGCAGGAGATTTCTTTTAAATGAAGGACTGATGTGATGCATTCGGCTGCACTGAAGGGTGCTGGGAGACAGCCGGTCTCCCGTTTACACCAATGGAAAACCAAAGTCCCGTGAGTTCTGAAGTTTGTATGAACTGGCATGGACGTGGCACCGCATGTTTTGCTCAGTGAGACAGAGAGTGCATCAGGGAACAGGGTGCAAACACAGTTTTGCCCGATGGAAACTGTGACAGGATGGGGGTATGAAAGGTGCTTAGTTTGGCTAACCACTCACAAATTTCACTGATGATCTAAAGCAATTTTGCTCAGCAGAATTGGACTGGACATGTTGCCAGGATAAGCATTTCTAAGAGACTTACAGCACTGCTTCGTATCCTAGCTGGAATTAGGATGAGATGCAAAGGAGTGGAAACAAAGCAGTGAGAGTTTGGAAAAGAGCTTGTGTCCTAAGAAGCCTGCAAGTGCTTCCTATAGAGGTTCTGTCAAGTGCTGTAGACTTAAAGGCAGAGAGGAGTGTGTTTAGAACTGTTGACTGTATCTTATTCAGCCCGGAAGACAACACTGAAGGTGGGACCCGGAGTAAATGCAGAGGGGCAGAGAGGTGTCATGGTAAAAGCCTACCTTGATGCGAGAAGAGCACAGAGAGTGGCATCGCTTTATTTGCTGGAGGGGTTAGGAGAGGTTGGTGCTTCTGCCGCACCGCTCCCCAGGCTGATCTCCCGCCTCGAGCTGTCGGCTGCCAGTAGCAGTCAATTTTAAATACAAATGGTCATTTTAGCCTGGCAAAATCAAGTTTGTTGTTGCATGCTGAAGGTATGATTTCAGTCTAGTTCAGTAGGAATGAGCAGCTAACCAGGGGCTTCTGTGAGTGCTGTCTTCCATGCTGGAAATAGGCCTTGTGTGCTGAACTGGGATGCTCAGAGGGGACAGGTTTACATCACTAATCTTTTAAGATTCAGATGCTGAATTTGAATAAATCCTGACATTTTCTGATCCTTATCAGAGATGCATCTGTACCTGATGGGAGGCAGAATAGCTTTTCAATTGAGACTGTCAGTTAGAGTACTGGCCTTCAAGTACTTGGAGTTTTAAGTACTACAGGAGCAGTATTTTTCTAGTATTTCAGCATTTTCACTGTTGGTTTTGGCAATAGCTGAAGTATGGAGAGGCACAAATAAACTGAAAGTATGAAAAAAGTGTGCTTTTTTTAGTCCTTCATATGTATAATCTCCTTGCACAGGACATAAAAACTGAGGTTTAGCCCATTAGTTGAGTTGAAGTTTTTGCCTTGGCCAGCGTTTTGATTGTCCAAAGCCTGTTTTGAACCATTTTAACCTTAGTGCCTGCTCTGGTAGACGCATTGCTTGGGTCTGTGTGAGGGGGAGCACAGCTCCCGTCTGAGTCACTGGATCCGACACGTGTGAGGTCCTGGCCGGTGCTCGCGCATCTCCTGCTGCCTGATGGCCCTCATCCTTCTCTGTCCCCAGGACGTCAGTGTCTGGGCTGTGCTGCAGTGTCACCTCCTCACGCCCATCCAGATCTCTTTCGAAAAGCTCTGGTTGCAAAACTGACCTGTGTTCGGTCACCGGTAGTGCAGGCTGCTGTCCCGCTGAGATCTCATTTACGCCTTTTCCAGGCCTGAGCCCAAGCCCTTTCGGAGAAAGGCGGAAAGGCTTCGCTCGCCTCCTGCGGGCTTTGGTCCAGCCTTTGGGTGGGCCTTGATGGCTGCTCAGTCGGTCCTTTGGGTGCAGGAGTCAGTCTGGACAACGTGCGCTCTATGTTGTACCGCATCGTCTTTTAGAAGCTCCTTGAAAAAAGATTTCTTGCTCATGAGGTTTGGGTCGTTTGGCCTGGAAATCCTGTAGTTAATAGAAATAAGAGAAACGAATTCATAAACGGGGATTCATAGAAGGAGTGGAAGCCCCCACAACGGTGACTTTGCTGGCTCGAAGGACTACATTTCAGCCAGTTTGAAAGAACACTGTCAAAATTACTCCTACCTTAAACAGATCCAATGACTTTCTTATTTTGATTGGGTATGTGCTCCTTTCTCCACCGCTGATACTACTTTTTTAAAGTCAATGATGGATCCAGTGTGTAATTTTAAACATGGTGCAAGTTCCAAGGGTAAATCAAACTGTGCCTGCACAGAGTCCTTGTCTCGGGGTGAGCGCACACCTCGCTTGTGAGCACGGCCTGTGTGAACATTAAACTGCTCATCAGTTGCCTCTTCAGCAGCTGCTTTAGAAACAATGCACGGGAGTGGAAAAGCAAAGATACTACCAAGCTACATGTCCTAAAACGTGTCTTGGGAACTGTGTTCGGTGTGGAAGATCTGTGTGGCTATTTAAAGTCAGTTTAAGACTTTCTAGTCCGTGAAGATCTTCCTGTAGGATTGCAGAGTTGGTTACTCCGCAAACTGCCAATTTTTCATGGTTTTTTTTTTTTTGATATGTGAGATTTAAGAAAGTCGGAATGAGCTAATTCAGCCAATGGATTTTTATAACAAATGTACGAATGCTATGGGTTTCCCTCCCTCACCCCCTCCAGCAGAAACATAATTTGCAGAAAGGAAAACAGTCCCTGACTGTCTTTAGGGTTTTCTCAAAAATAGAAACAGTAGGGTTTGTCTGGCTGGGCCACTTTCCTCACCACACACCTGGTGTATATCACTTTAAAAAATACATTATGCCTCATTAAATTACATTTAAATGAAATCATGATCATTTGTTTTTCTGGAAGGAAGATGTTTTGCATATTGAAAGCCTAATTTGTTGCAGGTGACAAAAAGGCTGAACAGATTATTTAATATCACTTCATTTTTTATAATGTTGCTTACTGGTTAGTTTGTGCATACTTCAGTAGCTCAGAATTATATTATTGTAGATGTTAGTGCTCTCAAGATACTTTATTGTCCTACCCGGTCGCTCAGCTATCTTGCCGCTGCTGTTTGCCAGCATTGTTTATCTTCGGTTGCAGGGGGACATGAGGTTTTTCCCTCTGAGTCAGTTTTCTTGGTACCTGTCCTGCTGTTTACGTGGTTCCTAAGCTGCCGAAGCGCTTGGAGGAGCTGCAGAGAACCCCTCCTTGCTGCCAGGCGTTCTGCCTTTGGGCCGTGTCCCCGCGAGGGGCTGCCGGGGTCGTGGAGTGGGGGCAAGGAGCTGCTCCCCGGCCCCACAGCGGGTGCCCACACCGGGACGCGAGGTGATGGAGCAGCGATGCAAAATGCTGCTGTGTCCCCGGAGCAGAGGCGAGGGCCTCGCAGGAGGCGGAGGTGCAGGCTGGGGCTCAGAACCACCGCGTCTGCCCCACCAGAAGCTGTCTGGTGGTGAATCGGCGCCTCCGAGCACAGGAGTTGGTATCTCGGGCAGGGGGATAGCGCCTGGTGCCGCGACCGAGCCACTTGTAAGCCTCTGATTTACATAGGGAGTCAATTAAAAGTAATTGCTGGCATGCTCTCACATATATTTCTGCTCTCCATTTTTGAAATTGCACCATAAATTCAGCCAGACTAAGATGGGGAGGAGAAAGAGCTGTCTTGGACTCAGCTCCAGTAGCTTTCAGGTACCTCTTTTCCAACCGAAACCAAGGAATTTTTGAAATTGATCTTTTCTTAAAAAAAAAAAAAAGAAAAAAAGTTGTGTCGCTCTTGTGATGTAAGTAGTCTCGATGAGCAGTGACGATCCCTCTGCTTCTTTGCACATCGGTCCCTTTAAAGGTCTGTAGTTCAGGAAATTGCTGTTGCTGCTTTTTGGAGTGAAATACCCGTTTGTGAGGTGTCAGATGTGTGGGAGCGCCGGGGGGAGCACACGCTGTGCCCCGGTGTTTCTGTAGGCCCTGATCCAGCTTTGTGTGCTGTGCCTTTAACTTCTAGATAATCTGTGGAACTGTTGAGTGCATAGAGTTACGCATAAACTTAATCCCATCATTAGATTTAAGCCTCTTTTAATGACATTTTCATCTCTTGAATTCTACTCCCACCCACCCCCCCCTTTTTTTTTTTTT
>Ga0065711_1029724_pt1 | contig 35070 bp, 15 predicted proteins | sample Hoacrofraction12_FD_59098 | JGI IMG/M metagenome (GOLD analysis project Ga0065711, IMG submission 59098) | Hoatzin crop microbial communities from Cojedes, Venezuela - Epithelial fraction 12 v2 (version 2) | ecosystem: Host-associated > Birds > Digestive system > Esophagus > Crop | place... | reverse complement strand
TTGATTCCCCCCCCCCCGCCCCTTTATTTCCTCATGGATAGATGCAGAGATAGATTTGCTTTACTTCAGGAGTTTGAACTTCTAAGGTACGAAAAGATTCCAAACTATTTTAAAAAGATCCCAAACTATTTAAAAAGGAAATCTTTCCAAAACATTTCTATGCTTGCATTTTGAGGGGGAGTAAAACTGTGTATACAGAGTAAGTTGCTGTCAAGAAAATGTGTTGCTGGCACTCTTTTGCTATGCCCTGTGTAACAGGAGTGGCAAAGCTCTCTGCGAGCTCTGAAGCTGTCATGAAATAGTTGTAGCCTCATCCCCTCCCTGGTCTGCCCTGAGCTCTCCCTTCTTGTTGGGTTTCCTGACTTCACCTCTGCAGGGGAGAGGTAGGATTTCACAGCTCTCCTGTAATTATGCTGGGCTCTGGGACACTGTCTCTGCAGTACCTGTACTAACCCAGACAGTCTGAATGCATTTGCAACTTTTCTTTCCAGGTGTCTGTGAATACTCCAGTTCATTAAAAACAGAATGCTATTTAAATATGTCAGCTCAACTATGTAAGTTTAGGAATTCCGAATAAATGGATTTGAAAATAACAATCTAGACGCATACCTGTCCTGCCTCAAGATTTCCCATCCATTAATGTGAGATGAATCCAGCCTAGTTTCTCTGTAAACTATAGCAACACCTTGCATCCCAGCCTGCTCGGACATAAATCGTGTCTGTTCTGAAACGAATCTCTTGATCTTTTCTATGCTTTTTTTCCTGTGCCTGCCTGCGTTTTCATCTTTTTAGATGAGACGCTTTTTTCAGACCGGTTGTAGCACCAGTAGAGTCTCCAAGGCCACCAGGATGGACATCAACGTTTTGTAAATCTCACTGTCTTCCGAGAGGCACTCCCTTGTCAAACATTTTCTGCCTGTTGTTCTTTTTTTCCCTAAAGCCTGCTTACTGAACTTACCTAACCTGAGACCGATAGCCAAGTCAACACTGTACTCATAAATTATTACAGAGAAGCTCCACTTTCATCACAGCAGCTTATGTGACTTCCTGCAGATTCAGCTTTCAGAGCACACTCTCTTGAATTATGTATAAGGCAGTCGGTATGCCTTTCCCACCGGAGAGAGCTTTGGTACTCTGGTAACATATACAATCTATGTTTATATTTATTAGTTATATTTTGACAATGTTGATACTGAGCGTCTTCAGTGGTGCTAAAATGGCTCACCAGCATGGGCTTCCTAGAGTAGTCCAGGAAATGCTCTTCCTCGGATCAGTAAGGCACCAATGCACGTCCTCAGTACCAACACAGTGAACAGTCCTCCTGATGATACAGTGCAAAGCTTTAATTGATTTTTTCCTGTTCTGTAAACTTAACATGCTTTGTGCCGTTCCAAAGGACTGAGTCCCATGTAGCGTAAGAGTCACAGTCTACACTTGAGTGGAAAAATTTTACATAGCCATACCAGCAGCATTCTCCTCTCCGAGTCAGTTAAGGAGAGGTTTCCCAGCAACAGAAACATTGTAGAGGCACCATCAGATAAAACATAAAATCACAGCCCCGAGCACGCGCTATCATCAAGCATCCTCCAGCCTCAGAACAGGATTGGAGGTGTTAGTTCCATTTTCCTGGCCAGATTCCCCTCTGATATTTAAATCCCACCTGCAGCTTCACTTTCTCTTTCAGTTCCAGCTCTTGGTTTCCTGCGTGCTGTTAAAAACCTGCCAGCTTTCAGCTGGAGCTAAGGAAAAGGGGACTTTTGTGTGAGACGTTTATTCATTTGGACCAGTAAACAAAAGCCACTTCTGAAGTTAAGATATTACTTGCCTTGGAAATGACAAGTGGCTCTGATCAGCACCTCAATTAACTCCTGTGCCTAATGCTGCCTCTTCTTCAGGAGCATCCCTCTTTCTTCCTGCTTTACAGTACAGAAAGCACAAGTGATAGGAATACTGTAACGATTATCAGTTTTGAAAGGTGGCTTTTGATTTCAGAATGTTTGCAGACGCATTGTCCAGCTGTGCGTCTACTGTCACATTTTCCTTTGTCTTTCTTAGCTCTGCAGTCTGCTCTGGGCCACGATTTAGCCATTTTCTGACCCCAGAGAGCTCAGTTTCGACCGGCAAGCCTCAGAAGCCAAGTGAATCTTGAGTAAAGGGTTAAACCGAGCCTCAGCTGTGCTATGAATGAGTGAGAAAATTTTCCATCAAAACATGTATTAATATTCCTGTCATATGTGCTACGTTTTATCTGTATTTTGGATGGTCTGACAGATATTATATCAGCTTTGTCCAAGAATTGCCTCACTGTCTAATTAACAGCTAGGTCGTATTTTAACATCTACAGAATTTTCAAGCATATTCATTTGTAGAAATAAAGTCATATGAACTTTTCAGGTCAAGGAACTTTCACTCAGTACAGATTTGTCCAATATTTATATCAAACTGAAACATCTTTCTGATTAGGCAGGGGTGTTATGTTATAATAGAAGTGCTAAAGAATAATGATTACACATTTTGCAAGTGCAAATAGTTGTATGTGCAAATCTAGGTTTTTGCATGCTCTCATCAGGTGGTTTTCAAATTTTGCAGGCACATTTATGGACGTCTGAAAAATTTGACATTTTCAGCAGGAGAACTCTATTACTGAGTTCTAAAATAGTTACCCTTCTTTTAAATGTTTACACACTTTAAAAATACAGTCAAATGATTGCAGATGTATGAAGCCTGTTACATTAATGGAGTGTAATAAAAAGTTAGTACATATAAAAATTTATAACATACAAGCAGTTAATTGATTAAATAGATATAGCAAAATAATCTTGGAACTAGATTATAATGTATTTATTGTTCGTCTTCACATTAAAAACTTTCAGAAGGATTACACTGAAGCCAATCAAAAAAACTGAGAAATAGGAAAAATGGATGGATCAAATAAGTCCTTTTTGGAAACTTAAGGTTTTCTTAATATTGGTCCAAAAACACATCCATAAAAAGAAATCAGGAAACAATTGCTTTTTTCCCTTGTAAAAAATCAACCCAATGAAAAAATTTCATGTTTGCTCAAAATTTTCTTCAAAAACATTGAATGTGGTTGTAATTCTCTAAGAAAATGTGCAGTTTTGTTACTTAAACATAAGAAGTCAAAATCATTGCACATATTGAAGAAGAAATTTTGCAGGGGAACTTTTGTGCATATATAGTAAGTCTTGTATTATCTTACTGGTTCTAGCTGCTTTCTCTATGCCTGACCAACATACATACCCCGGAGATATGTATATTTTTCCTTTAGTGCTTGCCAGAAGCAAAAAAACCAGACAGGATTACTGATTCCTCAGTGTCTGATGATCACAAGGGACTGCGGAGAAGGGAAGTTGCTTCCTTGACAACTCTTTGTAGAATGAAAATGAGAGATGCAGCTATCCTATACCTTTTGGTCCAAACCCCACAGGTTTCATACCACTACTTTTTTTAAGGCCAGGAATCAGCTTTTAGCACTGCAGACCAAAGTAAGGGTCAGGTCGCTGCTGCTTGAACAGAAGCCCAATAGAAACAAAAGATAGTCTGGAAAGAGATGGTTACATGCTGGGAGAGTGAGAGGAAGAGCCATATCAGCAGAAGTATATCATACAGTGATCTAAAACTGAGTTCATGGAGTGCAATACATGACTGACATATTCTTGAGTGTCTGCTCACATATGTTACTGTCCGCAGTGCCACTAGAATCCCAAATCTACCTGTGGTTTAGGGTCCTACTTAACATTTTGCATAGACCTAATATAAATTTTATGGTTGCTTAGAGCAAATCTAATGGTCCCTGAAATCTTCTTTAATGCGGGGAAGGGAAACAGTTGCCTGAAAACAATATTTACCCCAAAGACTAGAATGGCTCATTAGATACATTTGTATGTGGGCTTTTTCACTTTACAATGCATTATTGAAAATAAATATAAAAATTTCACAGCTCCCCTGGAACCACTTAATCCATCATCTACTTTCTCTGTACAGTTCTGTGGTTTACTGTTGTGAAAGTATAAAAAAGCTCTGCAGTGCAAAATACAATTCTTATTAAGTACTGTTACTGTTTCCAGTAAATCGTTTCAATAAAAATAATTCAGGCTTTTAGGAATGTGATTTTTTCAAACTATTGTAAAATTACTATAATATATTTCACACCAACCATTTGCCAGATTTGATTTTTTTCAAATTAGGCCAATATTTGTGATATCACAGAAATGTGAATAAACAACAAAAGAACATTCAGGATGGGAGCAGGGAGTTTACAACTTCTCCAAAATAAAATATTTTCAATTCCTTAACAAAGAGATGCATAAAGCAATATATTCACTGACTAAAACTGTGCTAAGTTTTTACGCGAGACTTCTGTGAGTACACTCAGAGAGTAACTTGTGAACCAAGCTCTAAAGGCAATGGGTTGCTTATGCTAAATATATACCCTGTCTTGTGAGATACTAAGAAAGCAATGGCAAAAAAAGATCTTTCGCTTTAATTATATTAATCTGTCATAAGGGACTAAAAATCATTAATTATGGGATTATTTTTGAAGTTAGATGTCCCGATAATTTTGCAGCCTGATTTTTCCTAGATGCAGAGCACCCATCAATGAAGTTTAGACACAGAAGTCATTCACTACTGTTATTAACAATATCAAAAATAACACAACAAGAGGGCACAAACTGAGCTATTATTCCTTTGGTGTTCAACAACAATTTAAATTTAAGAAAATAAATATTGAAATACCTTACTACTCACGATGAAACACACAGGATACTCATAGAGAACACTGAAATAGTTAAAAAGATGTTGCTCATTGCTGAACAGTTATGCTACATTTGACTGTGAAATCATTAGTTTTTTGGATATTAGGTGCAAATAAGTGCAAAGAATATTTAGTTAACTGTTACAGTACCACATTACAAAAAGTATTTTCTAGGCCACAAAGGCCACTGCTGATACAATTTATATTCAGATAAATGTATACATAAAATAGTTTTTCAGTCTCCACATATATATATATATCTGCTTCTGTATCAACCTTGCAAAATCACGATGAAAATGATCTAGGCCACAGAATCTCATGATAACAATGATGGGAGGGGAAAAAAACCCCACAGAGGAGAGTTTGTTCTCCTATTTAAAACATTACTCAGCCAGAGCAAAAAGAGGAATGAAATTCTGCAAGGCTGCTCTGTATTTACGGTGATGAAAATACAATCTTGGACAGGGAGGATCAGTGTTCAGCACTTCCAACCCTCCTTGGGAAAAGCTATTTCTGTCTCGAGGCCACGAGTAGCAACCTGGAACAGACATTCAAAACCTTGGGCTGGAGCCTTTTTTTTTCTTTTTTTTTTTTTTCTTTTTATAAAATTTGTAAAGAATGTCTGAAAGCTTTACTCGTTTGTTTGTTTGCTTGCTTGCTGTGTTTGTAGGCACAGAAGGCAAGGTATAAAATCTGACTCCTTTTTTGCTGTAGAAACACCTGTAGTGTTAAGACCAGCCTCCCTATCTTCTCCGGAGCAGTTAAGACACTTCAAGGCGTAGTTGACTGTCTTAGAGATTAGTTAGTGGAACAGAGGGTCTAGATCTTCATAACTTATTCTGTGCCAACCAGGCCAAACCAAGCCAAAACAGCTCTTTGGAAGTCTGTGTAAGCTGTCTCTTCCCTTCAAAACTAGATTAATTCTCACAAATTCTTCCATTATCATAAAACAAACTACCATTGGCATTTTTCTCGTGTATGACATTTTTCTTCTGTAAAAACGCTGTTTTGGAAAATACTACCTTCTCAGTTTTCTTTATATGTTACAAAGATACAAAAAGAGCCACCGTCCCAACTTTTTTCTAGCTGCATTTCAGCTTTAAAAGTCTCAGGCCCAATCATGCAGTCTTTGCCACGCTCTTCGCAGACAGAGAAAAAAAAAAAAAAGACAGAAAAAAGAAAAAAACCTGTGTGACTGAGGTAAACTGCAGTGCTAAAAAGAGCTAAATCCACAAAATAATATGTACTTGTCTTCCAGTTTTTAAAACAGCTCACTGCAGCCAATACTTTTTTGCATTTGCTGTCACTGTGTATCCTAATAAATGAGTTTACTTGATTATAAAATTGTTACATTTCAATTTCTATCTCCCGATATTGACAAAAAACATATCTCAAATTCATGCTTGGCTTATAATTCTAGAGGCATCCAGCCAGGGACTAGAAACTACTCCACGTGAGTTATTCACTCAGTCAAAATAAGTTCAAAGAAATCTAATGCTGTCGCGCTAAATCAAGAATCAGAAAAATGTTCTGCGTAAGTGCAGTTTTTGGTCAATTTTTTGAACAGCTGAAACAGGTTAAATAAATTCCTTTACTTCAGAGCATTCTCTCGCCTACGGTTTGACCTGCAGAAGACTGGATAAGGACTGCATGATCTCAGCAGCAAATGGACTATTTCGAAGGGCCTGGATGCACCTCATCAGGAGACACCCACGTCTCTGTGGAGCTACGTCAGTTGCCGCACAACTCGTTGCAGACGTATTTGCTTTCCACAACGATACCCGTACGTGGGCTGCTCAGTGCCACGCAGAGACATCCCAGCTAGTCCTCCATCGGCCGGTGGGCAGTGAAGCAAACAGCCGCTGAGTACAGCCACCCGCCCGGGTGCACGTGCCCGGCTGCTTTGCTGGACAGGCTAACCAGTTCCTGTAGGGGCAGTGGGCGTCTTGATTGCCAGAAGGTTGTAACTGCATAGATCAGTTGTGAATCCTGTTCCGTTAAGGCTGAACTAAAGCCCAGTGAAGTCCGTAGGGTTGTTCTCGTTGGCTTCAGCGGGCTTTTAATCAGCCCTTCCTCCCTGCCCAAGGAATAAACTGACTTTCCAAACACTCAAAACTTGACAACAGTTGTTTTTTTTTCATGCAACATTCAGTTTGAAGTGTTATCTTGAGAAGTCATACAGGATTTAGTGCAATTTAGAAGAAATTTATTCCAAGAGCTATATACGACTATTTGCTCTCCCTCAAAAGAATTGGGCATTACCAGATGCAGTGGTTTTGAATTGCTTAAGAGATTTTTTTTTTCTGATTTCTTTGTCTATGCAAAGATATAGGTCATATCAAAACAGCTTGTATGTGACACTGGATATATGCCAGTGAGAAAACACGTGAATGAATTTGCATGAGTAAGGGTTATATTTGGCTCAAGTCAACTTCATTCTTACATTAAGAAATTATTATAAACTGTAATATAAGACTTAGAATAGGAAAAATGTAATTTAATAAAAAAATATGGATACAGTTCATCTGTGGAAGCCAAACCTTCTGTTTATGTAGATGTGAGCTACAGTGGAGCTTTGGACACTGAACACGATGAATCCACTCTTGTTCCCTAGGGCGTAAGCGGTGGTTTTGGTGATGAACAAGATCCCTGGCTATCAAAACTGGTTGCTCGGCCAGGTAACTGCAAGAAAAGTGTTAGTTTTACAAACGTCATCATGTCTGGCCACGCATTACACTCCATTCAGAGGATGAAAGACTCCCTCACAGAAGACCCCAAATCACACCTAGACCCTTTCTGGATCAAAGTCTCGAGCAGAACTAAAAATGGAAAGAAAAATCCTAAAGTGAGCTCCTAAAAATGCCTCTGGCTTCTTTCACAGGAGTGGGTTTAGTTCACTACTCAGGGGTGGTACATAATCCAGAGAAAGCCATGAACCTCCAAAAAGGGGCTTCTCTCCTGCACTGACTGTTTCCCTGCCCTCACACTGTAGGTGTTGTGCTGAAGCCTTGCTGTTGGTTTTTTTCTACCTATCACTGGAGTTACTGTGCAGCCCGGTGGTACACAGAAGGGAAAACAAATGGCCTGCGATGCCTCAGACAGCAACTCATTTTTCTACAGACATTGGGTTTGCAGAGGGCTAAACAGTGTGACCTCTGTGTCCCACAGTAAGGTCTGCTGCTTCTTGAGGGTTCAATATGAATCTTTCTGAACCCAAAGCTGTGCATGTTTTGTGTCTAGAAAGCCAGTAAGGTGTGGCCACAGCAGGTTGATCAGCGAGTCCAAGCCCAGGGACTTGTAGATATAATCACCCAAGCATTAGAATAAGCTTCCAATAAAAGTCTGTTTGAGTAACTCTCGAGGTAGCTGCTGTTTTGTTGCCTCAACTTAGCCTAATTAGCAGGCCAATTTCAGATTAATGTTTTAGCAACATAATTGTTCATGCTGAAGAACTTTGAATACGACATGATTGCTTTTGAAATACTTGCAAATGATCTTTTCTAAGTGGATGTAAGCTCCTTATCCTAATCTCTGGAAATTTCAAATGTCTTAATTGTTTAATGGCACAATGCCGTCAGCGCATCACAGAAACTTTTGAAGTGGTGCATTTAAGTAATCAATAAACCCATGCAACCAGATTTAGGTTGTGCTAAGGATCTCGTAGCTGCTCCACAGACACTGCACTGATTTTCACGATTCTTAGAAGCACATAAGTGTGAGAGAGACAAGAACATTCAGTATACTGAGAAGGAGAGAATTTCACTTCTTCTTACCTCTACTAGTGGATGCCAGTGAGTTATTGGTTTACGTGGGTAAGCCAACATTTCATTCCAATGATCTCTTCCAAGCCCTTCAGCATCAATTCCTGTCCGACATACCCCAATGACCTCATTGTGCCCTACTCTGAGAATTGCAGAGAGGCAGAATTTTTTTTTAATAAAAATAGTTCTAATAACATCTGATGTATAATTCAATTTACTGGTTTAGTGCAGTCCAGAATACATGCCCCAAGTTTTCACATTATTTGTTACATTATTTGTTTTAGTGTTAGTATAACAACATTAAGTTCTGTAATGGTAGCATCAAAAACCTCCAGCCACTAGCAAGGTGCTTATAGCAGCTATAAAAATAGCCATGAAGACACAACCCTTGCCATTAAAAGGTTACGAGACAAACAGCACAAGGACAGAAAAGGACCATAATACACCAAATGATCTAGGAGGAAAATGTGCTCAGATTTTGTGGGACAGGAAGGTGAAGGAAGATGGCAGGGAGTACACTTCCCACTGCAAATGCCTCAGATGTCGCTTCACACTGCATTTCCCAGCTCTAAATCTTGTGAACTTCAGCCAAAAATGTGAAAGAGAGGGATACAGCTGTAATAGGCTATACCTTAATACTTCATACTCCTGGCAGCGCCACAGAGCTGTTGAGGGACTCCAGCAAGCAATTTTCTGTACGTTGGCTCTATGTACCTTAGAATAATGTTTCCTAACTTCCTGTTAGCAAATGCTTTGAAAGCAGCAGCTGAAGAGGACTGAAATTGTGCAAGCTGCTGTGCTCTTCTCCTCTTAACAGCACTGCAGTGCCCCTTTCACATCTGACTGAAAAGTCTTCTTGACAGAAGTTGGAGGACGATCAGAAATCTGACGGCAAGGAAAAATAATCTGCAGGTTTGTTTTTTTCTGAACTGGACTCCCGCTGTTTCTTTGCCCTGCCGTCTCAGTAGCTCATTACTAATAGCACTTGAACGAAGCAGCCTTGGCTCAGGCATCATTCTATCAGTCACTGCCTAGTTTAACCCGCTGTCCTTGAGCTACTCTACGCAGAAGCCTTCCTGTCAGTTCTCAGTGAGGACATAGATAACTGAGGCTCAGATGCGTTATCAGTGAGCACTGAACACAAAGGTTACAATGCTTCCTTATTGAGTCAACCAAAGGATTAATTATGACTTAATTCAATAAGGTAATTAACATCTAACTCCTTTTTTAGTCATCCAGATTTTCTTTGATTTCAAATACCTGGCATTTAAATGGAAATTAGAGGCGTAAGGGTCTTTTTCAAACCGAGCCATACCTGATTTATAAAGCTTTTACATAGTCCGGCCACCAGATGGGACAGAAAGGTGTGCCAATGCTAATGGCCCATAAGAAGACTGAGCCATGTTTCTTTCTCATCACAGTTATTTCTGATGCTGATGAAATGGCCTGAGTTCTAAAAGGCGGGGCAGCTTTAAAACTCCTCAGGAAAAGACCCAAAGGCTAACCTTTTGTGACACTGAACTGACTTGAAAGTTCAGGGAGGTAGAAAGCAGTCGCTTGCAATGATCAGGTAACCTCTCACTGAAGATCAATGTCCAGAAAGCAAACTGTGCTTACCGATCATAGTCCATCACCGCAATGGAAAGGCTGACCTGGTCCACATTCTCTGGAGGGATATCAAAGATGATGGCCTCATTATAAACGGGATTGAGCGTGTTCTTCTTCGTGGTTGTTTTCCGCTTTTTCAGTCTTCGACCCTCACACATCAGTGACACTTTGACATATGGATCTGAGGAACAGATAATCAGTTGTGGGCATCTGGACTCAAAAGTCATTCAAATGTGTAGCACAAAAGCAATATTTTTTGGTAGGAATGCCATATTGATAAGACACAAATTTACAAAGATTTTAGTGACCCTGGCAAGCACTGCTGTCAACGTGCTGTCAATGTAAAGGAAAGGTATAGGCATTCTGAACAGACGAACTGACTGGCAGAACAAAGATAGCCAGCAGATCTGAACGGCGTCTATACCCATTCTCCTGCCACTTCCATTTCAGAACCATGCTAAACACATCCAAAAAAAGGAGTTCCTATTTGTCCCCTTCCTGAAATGATGCTGCCTTTTTATTTAAAAAAGAAGTAGATTCACCTGATGCGCCAGTTATATCCATTGCTTTGAGATTCCTACATTTAATGACTGTTAATGTCATTCTCCCAGCAGTAGGCAAATAACAGAGGGAAAACATGATCTCACCCAAGTCTATGCTTTCCTGAAAAAGAAAAGCAACAATTAGAAATCTGACCACACTGCCAACAATTCAGTTCAGATCATGCAAAAATTCAGAATTTTTTTTTAACATGGAGAGAATTCTTTTGCCGCCTCAGATGCTTTTGAAGAGGTCACAAACAATTTTCACAAATTATTTCTATAAAATATGGAAAGAGTACCAACAGGGTATTTGAGTGACAGGAGCTAAAATTACTAAACTGAGAAATGAAAACAAAAGCAGAGCCAAAACTTTCGGGATTCCTGATATATCTGTGTTGAAGTCACACAAACGAAAAGGTGATGAACATTTAAATGTCCAGTTCGGCTCTTGAAAAGACTCAGGTTCCGTCATCCCCAATAGAAAGAAATCCAGTGGGATACTTAGATCACATACTTTTACATGTGTTTTAGCCACTGGAATTTATGTAGGAGATTTATTTCTGTACACATGTATGCGTATGAGAAGTTTATGCAAAGTGCTTTGAAAAGATGCACATGCTTGTAAACGTTGCTAGCTTTATTGCTCTTACTGTTCTCTGAGGGGTTGTTCCATTTTAGGGAAAGTGAAGTGAAGGAGTAGCACCTACAGCTTTCCTAGCTCAAGGGCAACTTTTGGAGGATAATATACTCGGAAGGATGGATAAGGCCCGTGTTAATAATCTTCACAAAGAGATAATTTCTATGTTGAGACAATTTGATGTGAATTCATGCAATATGATGTTGTTATACAGTTTAGATGCTATAACACTTGAGAAATGTAATCTAAGGAAGAAAGGTTCCATCAATTCTTATTTTTCTTTCCTTACAGTTATATAATTATCCTAACATCAGAAAGTTTAGTTGTTGAGATGTTATGTTCCAAATTCCTAATTCCTGTTCTTCTAAGATTTTTAAAACATGCCCCAAAAAGCCCAAACACAATTGCATACTAAGAACAACTCAGGATTTTTAAATACGAGCTTGTAAGGAGCATGGAAGGAAGTCACTTCTGTAAGGCAGCCGTTCTCAAGTACGTTCATATGATCTCAGAGGACTTTCTCTGACTACTACTAAAAAGCTCGTTTTTAATATCCCAGCTTCAATATTTTATCTGTCAAACCTCCAGCTACCCCAAGAGCACAAATTCATTTGAGAACCGCTGGATTTATGGCACAGCTGTTCTAGCATCAGAAGGCAAGCACGATATATTTTTAAATGATACATACTAAAGTAATGATCACTGTGTAGGTGACAAATACATTGCTTATAGTTACGAGACAGACTGGGGCTTCTTGTCCACATTTTTCAGCTGTTTATATGAACAGCTTTATTGACTTCCTTTGGGTTAATGCTCTGTCTAAATTAAAATAGGCACTTCAGAGCTTTCTTGAGTAAAGATGGACTTAATCACATGCTTCAGGGTTTTTGGTTTGCTTTTTTTCTTCCTGCACTGCAGACTCTAGATCAAAGAATGCAGTTTTAGAATAGCTTTAAATTCTCTGTTGCACTGTTAATAAAATATTGACTTTTGTGTAGGTTGGTCAGTTCACACGTTCAGTCATTTTGCTGGGATTCTGTTCTGAGAATTAGGAGATTGATGAGCATGTGAGCATGCACTGAGGGCAAATTTCATGCTTGTCAGGATTTCAGGATTTCAGATTGCTCAGGATTTCAAAATGATCATTCAGTTCACATAAGATAAATACAGCTGTTTGACATCTCCTTAGCCCAGCCCCTTACTTTGCCACACAGAGCACAGAATTTTGTGCCACTGAGTACATTAACAAACTCACTTTTTTGTTTCAGAAAATATAAATAAAACTTGAACAAATGAAGTGTAGTTCTTTTCACTCATTTGTTAAAATGGCAAGTGTTCTATTTTACAGCTTTTGTCGTATCTGAAATCTGTTGCTAGTATCACTTTCTGAATTCAGTCTGATCGTTGTTCCTCATATCCATACGTGAAAGAGATCTCACTCTTCTGTTTGAAAAGGAAATTTAGCTCCCCCACATCCAGTGCTTCAAAATTTAAGGTCTACGTTGAGGGAGGTGATGAAGATGAGTTGGATCAAAAAACACAGTGAGCAGCTCATACAAGGGACTAATTCCTCCTTCTTCAGAGAGATGACTTATGTAGGTGAATAGAGAAAATCATAATTTTTGCAAGATGGCAGTATGAACTTGAGGGTTCTATTTTTTCTTTTTTAAGAGAAATTGAATAGACACTCAAAGGTTTGGGTGAGCTCAAATGATAAACAAGAATACAGACAGACAGGACTATTACGATGACTAAAATACTTTAAAAGAAACATTGTGTAAAATACTTGCAAAGCTCCATATGGCAGCTACCATACCCTACTTTTCTGAAGTGCAGAGAAAAGCATCAGTGCTTAACAAAATGGCAACAGATTGAGGCTTATGCTCAGTCCTTTTTCTGAACACCATGTACTGAAGTCATACTGAAAAAGAGCTTGGAAAATCCCCTGCAATCAAACCCAGAGATCTGACCAACCCTCATGTTGCTCTATGCACTATCTCAGTAGATAAATTCTGCAGTAGACTAGATATTATTTCAAATAAACACTCTTGTCTATATCAAAGACATTTATGAGTCACGCAGTGTAAGATCAAAGCGTTAGAAATAAAATTAGTTGCTACCCTGCACCAGTCCACAGACACCATTTAATTCTCCTCCTGGTGGAGAGAACTGGCTGTCCTAGATTGCCACCACTGACTCGGACTTCCCATGGTCCTCAGCTCAAGTTCAAATGCAAGTCCTTTCAGAAGCCTTTGAAACAAATCTGACTATTTTATATTTTTAATTTCATTTGGTACTAGTTGTGGCATCTGATATCCAGTAGACAGTGTCTTTTTGGTTAGTAAGGAATAGAAAGTTTTAGCACTCAGTTTCTGCTCTGAGTATCTGTCGAGACTGGTGGTCTTTCTTCGTACTTGGGTGAACTGAGCATATTTTGTTAGGAGCTCTAGTAGGGCAACTGGGAATTAAGACATTAAAATGCATCATTAAAATAAATATTCTTTGTAACTCCATCACACAGGGTCAAGCCTAAGACTTCTGAACATTTAAATGTTCTTTTTAAGGATTAAAATTACGCATATATATACGCATCTGAGACTGGGTATTGAATTAAATGCCTGGAATATCACTATTCCCCCTCACACATTTTTTTGTTGACTTCAACACTACAGGTTCTTGAATGTGGAGCTGAAAACACAGGTTCAGACCTAGATAATGACCAAAGTAAGGCTCAGCATTTAAATTTCTTATGGCAGTCTTTGTCTGCCTCATTGATTATCACAAGTAATATTTTTAAATGCCCTGAATCCTTAAGTATTATTGATTTTAACTGAGATTTTAAAATAGGATTTAAATTATTTCAGAATCCCAGTGCTCTAGAAAATTCGTGTTTTTCTCACTTTATAATACACTAGCTAATTAAGTTCACCCAACTCATGTGACAGGAAGCCTTCAGTACCAGTAAATCTGAGGAAGCCAAGGCACAGACTGCCTTCAACAATCATGTCTGCATTACAGCCCACTTCAAACAAAACATGACTCAAAAGATACATGCTTGGACCCATTGCCATTCATGCAAATTTTTAACTATGCTTCAGATTGTCTTACGTGTATCACATATTCAACTGAAATTGCACATTACTTTGGTAACTCCCACGAAATGTTATCTCTTTCCTAGGCCTACTTTGAGTTTTCCTTTTTCTTCTTAAATTAAACTTAGATTTCAATTAACAGCTAGCTTTACAGATGCTCGTAATGATTCCTCCCCACCGACTTGCAGTAACGGGTACAGAAGAACCAACATTGAGCACAGCTGCACCAATGCAAAAGAAAACATTTCTTGGTACCGCATATCTCTTCCTCACATTTCTCTTTTGTGTACACAAAGCATCATACAGAACTAAGGGACTGGAGCGCTGGTGAGCAGTCTACTGGCTTCAGTTATTTTTATGGGTCCCAGTTTAACTCACTATCCAATCCATTTTCCAGTATGGCAATGACGGAACAAAAGAAAACAAAGAAAACACCAACCTCAAATGCATATGACAGCTATTCAGATGAACTTGGGGTTTTTTTAGCTACAGAATAAGGGTTCTTCAAATAGCATAATTCTCATCCCACACAACCAACCACACCTGAATGGACGTGCTAGCAATTTTTTCCGTTAAATCACTAAGGATCTGTCCACATTCCCCGCTTTATGGGCTCTTGGGAAATCAGTCCAAGGGTTGGCAAAGTCAGATGAAAAAAGCTCCTTCTTCTATTATCTCTGTCATCAGACCCAACGGACACCAGTCCTCTCCTTTTCAAACTCTTGCCTGTAGAAGTAGTAGCGTTTCTACAGAGGCTGTTCTCCCTACTCACAACATGGACAGAGAGGGGAGGGATGTGAGAAGTTTGCAGCCCTTGTAGGGGAGCATCAACTAGCCTGATGAAGTTTTCAGAACCGTTGTTGCTGGAGAAAGCTTTCCTGTCTCTTATTCCAATTAATTTTCCCAGTTGTTTCCACTAAATTCAACAGAAGAGACAACTTTTAGTCATGAACTTCCACAAATTCAGTGAGGAAGTTAGAGATCCTTCCATGTTCCGGGTGGTTTCTTCTCACATATCACCACCCATAATCCTGAACTGAACAGGAAAAATTATTTTCTGACTATACTGATATTATAAGAACTTCACTAGTCTCCTTCCTATACTCCAAGATCTTATCTGGTTTCCTATGCTAGCAGGAGTGAAAAGCTTACAGGAGCTGATATATGAAATATCATGTGATTTTTGTGTCATTCTTTGATCACAAATGAACTCTAGGCCTTTTTTTTAGCAATGTTTCTTTCTTCTTTTCCCCTAGTTTTTGAAGTTTTGTAATTCAAACAAAGTCTTAAAGGAGCAACTCGCTATGGATTCTTCCAACAAGCTATGCAAATTTTATGGGAACAAAAAAAATTATACACTTTGATTGTTACTAGTGTGTCATTAATTGCCATGGTGAAAATAACAAGAATTTGCGTAACTAATACTGCATTAGAAATGAAATTCCCTCAAAAACTTCATTGCTGTTACTTTCATTATCATTTAGATTATCATAATCTACAGTAAGTAATCATTTTAATTCTTAATCTTAACCTTAATAACCAGAACTGCTTTCTTATTAATTGTAATTTAAATAATATTTTAAAGATTGCATGTGAGAGTAGCATAGCAAAAATACTAAGGGTGGCAAGAATTTATTTTGTACTTGATTCCTAAACAAGTGATTTGCAATTTTTTTCTCATTTTCCCCCTGTATTTTGAGTAAGCATCTGTACTAACTAATAATAGATATCAAAAAAGTTATTTAGGCAATTACATTCCTAGACTTTTAGCTGCTTACTTCAGTCACACTGAAAGTTGCTTTTCTGTATAGTATGCACTTTTTTTTTTTTTTAAAAAAGCATTGGCAGAATTAGACCCTTGGGCTACTGGAATCCTGCAAGAAGAGAATTGCCCCACAGGACAGATTTTTCTCTCTCTCTTTTTCTTGTTCTGATTAGAAATATATTATGTATATTCCTGCTTTCCAATAAAAACTACTGACCTCAAGCTTCAAGAATCAGGGATAAAATAAAACAGAATGATAAAAGTTGGGGGTTGGATGGAAAGGAGAGGGAAATGTGTCCCCTCAGGCAGCTGGCTAAGAAGGTATTAAGACATTTCTGGTTTTGAGGTATAGATCAAGAGTTAAAAGAATGAGAGGAAAAAGCAGTCTGTTTCCCATGTGTTTAGAATTTGATGGTATTTATGCTATCACAGAAATCGTCAAAAGTTACATGGAGCTGGAACCAGAGAGCTAATTCTACCCTCTCAAGGGGATTTGATTTGGAAACCTTGTCCCCACAGCTAATATTTATTTTCCTCTTCTGTTATTCTTTGCATATCAAATCTTCCTCCCAGCACCACTTCTTGATCGAGCTGTTGTCCTGGGAAACGAATCAATGAGGTTTGTGCTTGCTCTTGCCTCTGCGGAAGAGAGTGGGGAAGCAGTAGGGCCTGCTGCTCTGTCACCACTGCGTCTTCTGCTCGTGGAGGCCCAATGCTTGATTTCTGCGGGCACCCTCACTGCTCTGGGTAAGAGAAGCTGCTGATCGCAGCCTTGATTGCAGAGAGAGGACTCCCTGAGACAGCACGCTGGGTCCAGCCGGCTGAATGCTCTCAGCAGCACCCCAGGAAGCCTCCGGGGTGCTTCTTTTCTCGCTCCCTCTGTACATAACCATCTGGCTTGCGCATCAGCGAGGCAGTTTCATCTCGCCAGGCAGCAAGAAAGCCCATTCCTGCTTCAGAACAGCTGGGAACAGAGGTACTTCTGTAAACTAACTGTGGCATCTACTGGCACGTGAACAAACCAAAACGTATGTGGCTTCCCATATGAAGACGTTCTTCCGAAGCAGCAGTGCATGGACTGCAAAGAGATGATCTGCAGAAACTCCGCGAGCACTTTGGGCACAGCAGGTCAGTCAACCATGCACCTTAGCATAGCTACCACACTACCGCCTGGACGCAGAGGTATTAACTCCCCTGAGGAAACCATATTCTTCTTTCAACTAATATTTCTTACTTTTAAGACAGACTGAAAGTAGCAGTCTGCCTCTAGCAAAGCAGACTATTCAAATCATCTGTCATTTCAAATGAAAAGAAACATTCAATGGTAACAGAAACCTTCCCTGCTCTCAGTAACTGGACAGAAACCCACTTCTTCTCCGTCGTCTTTTCTAGCTATCCCCCAGACCTAAAGCAGTCCAAAATCTAAATGAAAGACCTCACCACATTTCCCGAGAAGACTGACCCAGAGTATTCTCTCATCTACTCAGCAGCAGGTGATCATGTGAATCCCTTATATCACCGGGCCCTGATTAGAAAGTACAAATGTCGGCTAGTCTTGGCTTTCAAGGGGCTGTTCCCATTATATGTTACAGATGATAAATGTTTCTGTGCTGACAAGCCTTTATTCTTTTACATGTATTTAGCATTATGTCAAAACTTTTTCCAAAAACAATAATAGTCTTAAGTCCATTCTGATGAGTATGGCGCATTGTAGAGCATCGTCCCCTACACTGCCGGTGACAAAACATTTCCTGATCGTGCTGCTCTTTGAACATGAAGAAATAGGACAATGTTTATCATGTGGCCTCGAAGTTTGACTACCATAAGACAAATCTTTTTCAGCTCTATACCACTACTGCCTTACTCCAAGTAAGGTCTAATGTGCCATTTTTTGTCCATTTACAAAAGAGTGAACTGCGGAGAAAACTAAGCAAAGACAATGCCTGCAACTGCTCTGGGCAATCTGCAGCGGTGGGCTTCATTCTTGTTTGATCAGGAAGACAGAAGATTCTCCTTCCATAACAGAGGCCAACAGCTGACAGGACTACCTGTGTGACACCCTGCTCTGGCAAATGTTTGAGATAGATCTACTGAGACAAATGTTACTGTCCTGTTTGTTCAAAAAAGGTATCTAAGTATTTCTGGTTTTTCCAGCAATGCTATCCACTTATATTGCAACTGCTTTAGAAATAGCAATCACGCATCACGTGCATCACATGAAGTCTGTGTCCCTCCAAAACCTTCTTGTATATCCCACTTCACAAATGAGAAAACTGCAGCACTGAAATCCCTGATGTTGGAAAACTAAATAATAATCAAGTTCCATCCATCTACAAGAGATCATGCAAAAGGCTACAAATATATGTCAGCTCCATGACTAATGTCTCCAAGAGACTACCACTGTGCTGGAAATGGCTTTCATCTAAATTCTGAGCCCTACTTATTTTTTTTTTCCAACTGCACAGTTTCCTATCATTGGTTACATTAATAGAGTTCACAGAATACCTTTGGAAAGAAAATGTTTCTGACAGTCACCTACCACTTTTTTTTAGGCAATGACGTTAGAGACAGAGATTTCCAAAGCCATCAATCATTTTTAAAAGTATAACAGGAAGTTAATAAACTTTTACATCCAGAAACAGAGGTTTTAAATCCAGAAACTTTTACAGCCTCACAAGAGGTGGTCTTTTTGCCTAAACAGTTTTACAACATTTCAATAAGAAATATATTCAAGCACTTAAGTGCTTGTTAGTAATTGCAATCAATGAGTTTTCTTTTTTTAAAGTATGTGGTATATTTTGATAGCAACAAAACCTCAGAAATGTATGCTAAAATCACAAGCACTTCACAAAAACAGAAGCTAGGTATGTTGATTAAACAATCCATTTGATATTGTTTGTTTGCCTCTGATGTTATGAATTATTTTCCTAAAATGTATTAAAAACTAAAGTATTCCAATATAATGAGAAACCTTCACAGGTCGTCCAACAGCTGCCTCCTGAGTTTTTCTTTTTTTTTAATTAATCGAACGAACAGAAGTAAACGATGGATTATTTATTGAAAATTCAATCACCCATGTATAAGAAAATTTGGGGATACTAATATCATCAGATATCTAGGACGCTTCTTTCGACAACCAGTTTTACATCAAATTTACCTTCATAATTTAACATTAAGAAATGAAAACGTTTTAGGACTTACAACAGGTACATGCTACATATTCTACAACAGCTGCAGGTTTTCAACATAACATAGAGAAACAATGATATGAATGAAAAATTAAAGGAACAAAATACAAACTACAAAAGATGACAAATATCAACAGCTGAAAACCAAAGAATAAAAAAAGAGCAATTGGGGAGGCCAATCCTGCACTTGTGTAAAATAGTTTCAAATTGCTACCATGAGCAAAAAAAAAAGTATTAAAACTGTGGATTCCCACAGAGTCATTGGTTTTATGGTCAAAAGGACTCAGTGCAACCACCTAGAGTCAGATTTTCCCCACAGTGTATTTCCTGTACCAAATAAAAACTCTTTATGGATATGCAAGCAAATCTTTAAAAAATTATGTTAACTACTGACAGAGAGTCTTTACATGGCAGAGAATCTCCCGACCTCCTGCGGTAACTTCCTTCACTGGTAAAATGTTGCAGCTCATTTCCTTGGTAAATCTGTCTAGTGCGTGTTCAACCCTCACACTGTCACAAAAATATGTTCTTTCCAAGCAGGTAATAGGAATGGTTTTTACCCTCACTCTACCTTCTGAATAGAAAACTTTTGACTATGGAAGAGATGTAAAAGACTCAAAGCTGAGGGGAGGCTACTTCTGCTGTGTTCCGTAAGTTTTGGACCAATCCTTTAATCTGTTACTTCTACCCTTCTCTACCATTTATCATTTAGCACCAGCATGAGCATACCACTGGGTGCAGGAAGCGTGTCTGAATAAAAGGCTGAAAAACTTCACACAACACACAACAAAACTGAGCAGAGGTGAAGAAGGAAAAAGCATGAAAGAAATATATTTGCAAAATGACATCTTGGTCCCTACACTCTACTGTGTAAGTAGGGACCTTCCCACTGAAACGGCCAGTTTGGTTTTTAAAGATTCTTTATGAACACCAAAGCATGCTCGCCTGCAGCACAGTTATTTTTCACTAATTGTAGAACCAGCTGGATCTTTTTTTCAAGACATAGTCCAAGTCCAATTGACTCTGGCAAGCATTAGTAAGTTATTTAATTACTAGTTGGTAAACTTCAGATCTGGTGCTTAAGACTATAATTCCCCATTGATTAACTTCTTACACACTGTTTATTCCTGTGCAGGATTGGCTCCCTCATCTTACAGTTTCTGGAATGGCAGAACTGGAAACCTTTATTACTAACCAATTTTAATATACATGAAACAGCTTCAGTAAAACACAAGGCAGCACACTGCACATATAGTGACAGGACGTCTTATGGGAGAGTTTCTCTTTGCCAAACTGAAAAATCAATTCAATCAGTTTCTTACATAATTTTCTGAGAATAGAGTAAGGCTTGTGAAAGCTGATGCGGTCACCCAATACTAGGAGATATCTCAGTTTTATGTCTTTATTTTTAATGCTTTAAATGGAGACAACTTATTCACACACGGAACGCTGTAAACTATACCAGCTGAAAGGCTGAAATCCAAAAACTTCATGTTTTCTCTTAAACTTCGGACATAATAAAACACCATTAGAGTGAGTTAAGTGCTATAACTCCATGTACTAACCCTTAGTGAGGAAGAAACTTGAATTAGAATTCAGCTCCATTTAGCAACCATTTTCACCCAGACGTATATTAGTATCTCTCCCAGCTGCATAATTTGGTACGGCATGTCAATCTGCTCAAAAGCATTGATGAACAGTCCAGGGACTCTAATTTGCTGAAACAGTTATCAGCTAAAAATCTCACACACGTCTGTTGCAAAGGACCAGTGAGCATTTAAATCATTACTAAAGAACTGAAGATAATATCAAAGCTAGAAGAAAATTTAAAAATTGTTACTGGGCTATTTTTCCAAGACCTTAAACACAGATTCAATTGTAAGCTTGAGAACACAGTTCTTAAGTTTACCCGAAGTCTGAGCTCAGTCAAACTCAGCATACACAGATGCAGTTTTCTGGAGGTGCGCTGGAGGTTGTTCAGACCAGCAGTTAAAATAAACAGCTGGTTTTATGAATTCATATTCAGAAACTGTCTTCACTATGCTGCACTCCCTAATGTTTCTCCTTCCTTACGAAATGTTTATGCTCATACTGGTGAGGAAATACCAGTCTTCTTTGTTTTACTAGTCATGCAGACCTAGACTTCCCCGTCTAGCAGGTATGAACAGCAAGGAAACATTTGGGAAAAGAGACACGGGAAGTCTCCAGCTCTACCGAAGGGATGGGATGAAGCTTCTGTCACTGAAGCAGTGTCCAGTACAGCTCTGCCCCCTGTTCACCCCCACCGTGGAAGTCCAGCCCATGTTTAAACCCAGGGATGACTCAGACTGTTTTGGATATCTCCACAGAACAAGGGATGGGAAAACTTCTACATAAATAGTATAGTAGTTAAAAAAATCAAAACTAAACAAAAATAACCCCTCACACCCCAGCATTTAACCCCTCTCCCCCTCCCCTCCAAATTTCAGCCAGGGAAAATGAGTTTGGATTTCAAGGTTAATAAAGACAATGTTTGGAGACTGGTGGTATTCCTACTGGTAGCCTGTCATCCATCCTGTCATCCATGCACGGGCATCCTTTTCTTGCTTGCAACAATAAACACATAATTTCTATTTCCTAAATCTACTTGCTTGTGCCTCTTCCGTTTTGCTAGTAACCAGCAGCAACACAGATACCTCTGCTGTGGACACTAAGCACAGGGCAGAGAGCAAAGAACTTTTTAGGCTTCAAGCATTTGTAGCCTCTTTCTTTTCCTTCACAAGATTCCCAACCTATGAAAATCCACTGACAAGAGCAGGATGGGCCTTGGTCCTTAATAGATGGTCATTCTGAAGGACAGGGTATTTTGCTAACAGGAAAACGCTAATTGTTCTTATTAAGCAGTGACTTTTATGATGTACTATTTAATTAACAAGCCTAATTTATATTTGCACAGTGAGCCGTAAGGGATTTTTTAGTAATTAAATTCTATAGCTTCCTAAACATCTTATTCTCTATGCTGAAAGGAAAATATTGACAACCTTTTTTTCTTTTTTTTTGTCTTCCAGACTTTGCTGATAAACAGGATGCTCTGCCAAAAACTACAAAAGAGAAATGAAAAATTCACATTAATGCTTTTGGAACACATTACTTACTGTGGTGGCACAGTGGATGTCTTTCCATACATTGGCTTCCCTGGAGAGATCTGTGACTTCAAAAAGGTTATCAAGAATAACTTCCCCAATCATGTCATGTCTAGAAAATCTGTCAAAATCATAAACACTGAAATGCAATTTCCTGTTGCTGAGTTGATCATAGGCTACAGGAAACTGAAAGGTTTCATCAAAGACAGGATTTAATGTCTTTCTGTGAACTCGTGTCTGAAACTTCTTTTTCCTATCTGGAAGCAGATAAATCTTAACGTAGGGGTCAGATGTTCCTGTGAAGTCTTTAGCAGGCAGATCTAAGGCTTTGACAATTGTGACAGCCAGAAGTTCATTCTCATAATCATACCGGAGAGTGAAGTTAAGTTTTCCACATGTTTTCACATCTTCTTGTTGCCCATCAGAATCCACAGACTTCTGTTTGTAGAGCTCTGGTTTTATTCTCCCAATGCTGGTTGTCGTCTCTCCCCTTTGCAAAATCGGATCTGTCCCCATGTTAAAATCAACACTGGACACTTGCATCTGCCTTGGCAAGTGCCTCCTGAAAGAATTGTGCCTGCACACATACACATACACACACACAAAACGAGCCATGGTTATCTCCGGGACAAGACCTGGCTGTTACTAAGTAGAAAATACAAGAAGACCAAATTAGTAAGGGTTCCTCTCTTTAAAGTAATTTTAAATTAATCCCCCTCAAATGTTCTGCAAGTGTTAAAACATCCTTGAGAGAAATGATCATTCAGAACGAACTTCTTGGCCCAAGAGACACCCAGTGTCCTGGCAATACATAGATTTATAACCTTGTTTTCAGGCTATGCAGCTGAAACCGAATTCAGGTTCTCTCACAAGAACAAGTTGCCACTTCCAACATTGCTTGATTCCACTGTGCTAGGGCCTGAGTAAAGTATAGTCAGGCAGAAAAACCATCACTTGCAGAACTGTCATCAGTACTTCCTGGGTTTTGCAGGCATTCCTTGGTGGTTTTCCAATTAAATATTTACCAAGCTTCACATTGATCACTGTAAAGGCACCTAAAAAGGCCATGCAGAGCTATGTCTGGAGGTTTTCAGCACAGCGCTTTGCCATCCTACAACATTTTATATACACCTGCTCAGTATTCGCTACATGGATGTACAGGCTGCCTTCTCCAGTCCTACTGGGAACATCTTGTTCTGGCTGCAATACATTCCAAGGTTTTGGCCAGCGTTTTCTGTGGTAGGATTTTTCTCCCTGTTCTCATACTCCGGTGCGTAGTGTATTAGAAAGCTAATTCCTGTACTCCTAGCAAGAAACGATATGCTTAAATCCTTGTAATTCTGAATACATTATTGCATTAGCATATATATTTATGGGCTTATCTTGACTCATGAATATCAATGGACATTTGTGCCTTTCCTACTAAGAGTGAAAGCAAACCCCTGGTATGCCATACAGCCTTACCGTAATATAAAAACACTGGTCAAGAAGCTTCACAGAATTAATCATCATCAGATGCCATTATGACCACACTGTCCAGTTTATTTTTTCGGACATTTTCACATTTCCTTGGTACTTCGCTACCCCAGTAATCTGTACTGGAAAAGCTCACTACCTCCTCCTGTGAGCATACTTAGTTGCCGTTAAAAAACAATCTCATTGTCAGAATTTCCTCTGCTTTTTGCAATCAATTGCTTATTAATGCCAAATGCAGCCTTGCCTTATTGCTTGGTTTCCCTGCGGTGTTGTGTTCTGAAAACAAGAGGTGTCACAGCTGTGTGTTTCTTTCTTTAAATCAGAAATGCAAATTGTCCATTTGAAAGCAACCAGGACTCATTTCATAGATATTATTTGTATTTTTGCTGTAAGTGAAGTGGTTGCAGAAGGCATGAAGCACAAAACTACAGCAGTTCAGCTGAGCAGAGATACAAGAGGGTAATCTGCAGCCATTAAATAATAGACAAGAACATTTCCCCCTTCGGCTGTTTCAGTACTGCTAGATGCAGGGAGCACTCCTAGCGAAACACAAGAATAGGAGAGGGAGAACTTCACCATCTAGATTTGAGGTAGCTCCAAAAAATCCAGGTGTTTTGATCCCAAATTCAGATGAACAATACACCCCCCTCATAACAGATTCTACTTTTCTTTTTTATACAGATAGATAAGTTGGCAGATTTTCTTTTATCTTAGATGTTAAAACTTGCCAAATTCTTACTACACAAAGTCTACATTGGAACTGAGTGAGGAGCAGCAAGGCCCTAAATAGTCAGAAAAGCACAGTATTGCCCTCAGTGAGTTTCAGGGCTGTCCTTGTGCCTGTGTCCTCCGAGAAGTCCAGCCTCACAGGTGTGCTAAACACAGGGACGGAACTGAACTCTACCCAAAATGTAGTGGCAATAACTGTTTGGGCATGCAGCCATTTAAGCACTAGCTCTCCAGTATCACTGACTCATAACGAAGTCCAGGAAGACCTGTGTTACCGCTACTTCTACCTGTGCTAATGAAACCCGGGCAGGTAGCCCTTCCTGAGTGCTCCTCACACCTGCAGCTGCAGTACTGGGATGCCCAGATCATCGTGTTCGAGCCATGGTAGACATTCAGTAGAGAAAACTGCCTACGCCGGGGCAGCAATGAAGCCGCCTGTACGACATTTCCAGTTTGAGTGAAAACGGATACAAAACAAATTCTCTTTCCCTCGATTTCTCTTGCATTTACGAAGATCTGAGTTAATATTGTAAAATTTACATATAAACCCACAAATCTAAGATTTCTAAGGTATCAATTGTCTTTCAAATTTTCAAACTTTATGCACGTAATATCCTCTAGTGAGCGCAGTCCTTGTTGCGAGATGCCACTAAGCAGAAGAGTGCAGCTGTTTGGCTGCTCCCCATGGGAACCTGCAGTGCTTTTGCTCTAGTAAGGCAAAGTCCTAATTACATAGCACCCAGTATCTGTTCTGAGTCACAGCATTTCACCAAGATAGCTAATTGGTCTGTTAATTATTAAGATGCTTCACTGTTGTCATGGCAACATATTTATCTTCTTTTGTTCTGCAATAACAAAGGAATTAATGACTATGATAATGAAGTACAAGATGTCAGGCAACCAGGTTGTGAAAATGCTGCGAATCTACCAACGTGTGCAAATCCAGGTACTTCAAGCCCTTCTGGATCTTACACGTAGCACTCCTGTAACAGACATGCCTTCCATAACTCAGAACAAAGACATTCTGAGTGACAGTAAATCTGTACGTAAATCTCTAATATAAAATAGTGCTTGCATAGGAGTAATAATAGTACGAAGCTGGTTTCTAACTCAGTAAGACTGCCACATGTAAGACAAAAGAGAAGGATAGGATGCTGATTTACAATACGACTTGAGAGTTATGAGAGGTGGCTCTGGTCTCGCTTTCTTAGATGACATTAGACCAATCATTTGGACCAAATCCAGGAATGGACACCAGCACTTGTAGTATTTAGACAGAACAGAGGCTGCTGTCTCCGCCCTGCAATCACTACAGTCAACGGACCTGCCTGTTTTTCTTTAACCTTAACATTCCCAAGAACTTTACATTTGCTTTTGTGCTTCTTGGGAACTGACTTCCTCTTTGCAGAGCTGAACGACAAGCTCCTCTCCGACCTAATGCTAAAGAGCAAAAAGCATGTCCTTTGAAAATACAGATGAACATTTGAAGGAAGCAGTATCATAGAAGCAATAAATTCTACTGCAAAATACTTTCACAAAGTACTGGGAAGAGTGGTTCTCAATAACACAGCAAAAATGTTTGTAAATGAACACCACTGATGTAGGACTTCTTCTATCGTAGTTTACTGGTTGTGATCAAGGACTAAAGAGTGGGTTTTTTTTTAACAAGCAGGTCTTTTCATATTCTTGGGAACTATGAAATGATATAGTTCTGGTTAAACAGAAATTCGCTATTTCCCTACACTAACATGGCTTCATGTTAAATTTACAGTTTATAAAAAGCAATCAGACACACTTTATTATTGCTCTGAATGGCTTCTTTAAATACTTATGCTTCAATTGCAATTGCTTAGTATGATTCCATTTCTTTTATTAAGAGCTGATGGCTGCAAGAACCTATCATAGAACTGGTTACAACCCTTTTTTTTTGCCCCAGCTCAGATGAGATCAGTGTAGAGGAGACAATCCAGACAGCAAATATTTCTCTTAGATCCTTTGTCAACAGAATATAGTCAGGAGATGGTGCATTTGGGTTACTCATGACTCCTGAGTACGATGGAGCATTGAAGGTGGTGCAAGCTAAAGTTATGCTACCTCTGTGTCTGCTAAAGGCTCCCCTTTATTTAGAGGTCCCCAATGAAGGACACCAGAGAGAGTTATCAGTCTTTTTGTGATCCAGCATTCTGTGACACAATAGAGGAGTAATCCAGAAAGCTGGACTAAATGTCCAGTCTCCATCTCATACATGATGCTCTTGGCACCAATAATTAATACGGGATGTCAGAAGGTTAAGACTCCCTTAAGGCAGGCAGGAGTATAGAAAAAATGCACTTACAAACACAGAAAGGACCATTTCTGGGTAGGTTTTAAGACACATCTCATTCTAAACGTGTTTTGTAGCAAGAGTGCAGAGCTTTTCAGCAAATTCAAAAGGAAGGTGATGTCTTCAAACACTCTGCTATTAGTTGGCTAAGGCGGGACACCCAGGGTTACTCAAAGCAAAGGAACTGTCCCTCTCAGGAGAGATTTAACCCTCATAATCTAGAGATGATAAAAAGAAAAAGCTCCCTTACAAAGTTACCAACATATGCAGAAAGCACAGGATTGATGGCATGTTTTAATTTTGTAAAACTGTCCTTGGCTTCACGGATATCTTGTATGCATTTAGATCCCAGTCCATATCACTCTAGAGGGATGTGGGAATACTTTCACAGCCTGAAGTAGCTCTGGATCACGTCCCTGGAACTTCTTTTTTCCCTTATAGTACCACAGGGACTATTCAAGTCCATTTGCCAGCCAGCTATTTCTTCTGTCTGTTCAGGAAGTCAGACAGTCTGATTACCTACAGATTCACCTGTTGGTACATGATGGATTAAACTATTCCAATTAATATCCTATTAGGTAATAGTGAGTCGTGTAATATCCTTGTCATACTAAGCTCTGTCAATTTTGTTCCCTCTGTGTTCAGTGTAAGAACTACAATTTCAAAGTTGTCTTCCCAGTATTTTGGAAATGTTCCACAAAACGGCTTGGATCCTGTGCTCCCTCTCTCTGCAGATGGATACAGTAGCTGGAGGCAGGCAGAGCCAGGGCAATGTGGCTTAAAGCCAGCTCTACAGGCTCATCATTCAGGAGATGGTTCAGCTGCTGAAGGCAGTCAGACCTCCCCTGGCTGGAGCGCTCTCATTTTTTTGGGAGCCTCCTGTGGTTGCCTGTTGGCTGTTCCACGCTGTTGGAATAGCCGGGAACAAGCCCTTCAGCACTCACCGCCGCAATGAGCACGCTGAGCTGGCAAAACGCTGTCTTAGGGACTCACAGAAGGCCACCAAAGTATCTGCCCACTAAATGTAAATCACATGTCTTCTCCAGTCTTGTGCCTCTAATGATCATTGTGAATGTGAGCTTTTTTTTTCCCTTTGGTAGCCCGTGTTCATTTAGCGAATGCTACTTCCTGTAAAATCTTTGTATTCTTACTCATGACATTACGTAATACTTCAGGTGCCTCCTTGAGCTTTCATTCTTTGTTTATAAAACTTTACTCATTATTTTTTTCTGCTGTAGAAAATGATCTTTGTAGCTCCCTGTTTGTTTTCCATGCATTAAATTTGCTGACAATATTTGAAGAAAACCTCTTTCGAAACTATAGGTCACTGCACACGTCTTCACCACTTTTCAATATAAAGCAGTACCTGAGACAAAATAAAAGTTTGTGTCCTCCACTTCAATACAAAAGAAATCACTTCAGCAATACTACATGCTTGTCATTTATTTTAGGATCTCTATAAAATCTGTACTGCTTTAAGATCGGTCCATAAGGATCTTCATTCTTGGACTGGGATCTTAATTCCTTTACAAGTGGCAAACCATGTCTTAAAGACATGTGCCACCACCAACAAATCTGTAATTTATTTAGTGGAGAGGGAAACTTTCATCTGCAGAAGCAACTGCTGTATCTATAAAAATATCTCTGTGAAAAGCCAGACTCGCAGTACTTTATAAAATAACACTGAAATAGATTTTTCTATACACCAAACCTAAACTGGAAATGCTTAAAGTAGTAACTTCTGTATTTACAAAGTAGTTGAAGACATAGGTTTGATCGTCATATGTTAAAATAATGATGTAACTGAAGGTACACCGTATGTTTCAGAATATTCTGTTCAAAGGACATCGAGGCTTCACCTTCATGTGACTGCTGTTTCACTCGTAACTGCTAAGAAGTCAGCGAATAATCCAGGATCCTGGAAATTTTCAGCAGACTGTTCTGGCTCTACCTGTTCCCAGGAAACGTGCCGTGAGTGCGAGTGCCCCTGACTTACCTTGATGACGACGTGGGCTCAGTGATCTGCCTCTGCATGCGTGCATGTCTGATCAGATGCTCTTTCAGCGCGTTCTGGACCTCTGCTGGTATATCAGGTGAAGTGTGGCTAATTTTCAATGCAGCCTCAAGTACCTTTGTTGTAGGTTTCCCATTTTCTTTAACTTCCTTTTTCTCAGCGGTCTCAAAAACCTCCGTAGGAGCACTGGAGCTGCTCTGAGGGACATTACTGGCATTGGAAGTGAGAGGTTTGCTTCTCCAGCAGGGCCAACACAGCTTCCAAAAGACAAAAAGCGAGACTACCAGCAAGGCGAGCCCACAGAAGCTGACGACTACTGCTAACAGACTGACTGAGATGTCTGCAAGGAATTAGAAACAACGATCATCATGACAGACAAACATGGAGAGAAAAAAAAAACATAAAATGACACAGGTAAGGATATAGAAGCATTTTGATCATTATCTTGTGTTGAGCTTTAAAGTCCTAATTAATGGTTCTTTTCCTTTTTGATATCTAAGCCTGCACTTTTAAAATATTCTCATTCTCTAATGCCTGTTTCACATATACGCCATTAATTGTTGTTCAGGTCAGGGGCCAGTATCTGTACCGCTACCCACGCACTCTGTCAGACTTCTCAGGAAGTCAGGGACTACCCAAACGGTCCCAAACACACCTAGCCACTGTTGTCCAAGGGTGCCTGCTCAGGAACACATCCTGCTGAAAAAATTACACCACAGTCAACACTTGCTACAAACACACATGAAGACAGACCAGTTCTAAACCATCAGGCTGATGCACAAATTTCTTCAGGACTTGCCAGACTTCCGACTCTGCTTGTTAGCACATGTTAAAACCTAATGTTTAAGTGGCATAAATAGGCATAGGGTATAGTTTGTCACAAATAAGAAATCTAGGGTTAAATCTTAGGCTCTGGACCAAGACTGCATTAGACCAAGACAGCACATTTACATCAGTATCTAAAATTCTGCTCTGAAAATGCAGCTGCTCTCAGAGTACACTATGCAATGCCTTGAGTTGTACAGAGACCATACTGCGCACTTAGCTACCCCTGCTGCCCTGTGTTTGACTTTTTCTGCCACACTTAGTTAGCATCTCCAATAGTACGGCCAAAGATAGGGGAACAGATTTCATACTAAGGAAATTCTGTGAACAGACTTGTATTTTAGGAGATGGTGGATCACCACAAATGCCAGTTGAGCCCTAATTAGGAGTTTTATTCTATGTGACATGTTTCAGTTTGATTTTTCCAGTATCATGTAATGTTATAAAATATAACTAAAAAAGTTCCTTTCCTTTTGAAAAGAGCCTTTTGTCTGCTTTAAAAGTATTCAGTAAACCCTGCTTAAATGTCCCTCAAGCAATGGCTGCTGCTGCTTGTTACAACAAGTTTTGACAGTTTAACAGCTAATATTTTGTATCCATAGCTCCAGGCTACTAAGCTGAACCAGTGGAAAAGTGCAACGAGTTTGAGCGTATTTTTTCTAGAGGATCACAGGAAGAAAAATAGTCCTTTGGGTATGTATGAGCTCCATGGAACAGTATGTAGCTCACAGGTCCCTTTGAGAGACGAAGAAACAAACACTGAGCTTAAGGTCCATTCAACACAAAAATGCATGAGAATCAGCAAAAGCAAATAGAAAACGTTTGGAGTCTGGAGATTTGAACTACATAGTTCTGCTCAACCTCACGGCATACACGTCCTGTCTGGTGTCATGGGGGAACTGGCAGAGGATGTGCTTCACGATTTACAGAGCTTGGTACAACCTGCTGCCCTGCCTTGAACAGCAGTATGCCGCCCTGGACATTCCCTGCCAGTCCTGAGACAGGTGTCCTCTTTTTCTGCCTGTAGTTAAAATGTCAAAGTGTAGCCCTTGGAATATGCATGCCAGCTTACTGAGAAATCTATGACAAAATCTAATTTAAGATGCTTCCGTAAAATGAATAGATGCGTAGTTATAGCTAATAATAATGTAACACAAGAAGCAAATGATACTTTTGCATAAGATTTTTCTAGATAATCTGTCCCAGTAGGGATTATTAAGATATTTGGTTTAATCTACTTTTACCCTGATACCCTCCCTGAGCCCAGTAATTTTAACCTGGCTTGTGCATGTTCTGCAGCAGGCTGTCCTGTCTTGGCAACAAGTGAAGACATTAAGTGATGCTGAGTTTCCAGCTTGTTTCAATGGTTAATCACTTTGTTGCAAATTTGTATTTTTGATTTGTATTTTTGTGGTTCTAATTTACAGTCATTGCTTCTTTCATGTCTTTGTATGAGAGATTAAAAGATACAACACGCTTCATAAGACATGCCTATACAAAATACAAATAAAACAAACTGTGCCAGGAAACAAACCCGGGACTTGAAACTCAATCGCCTATACCAGTCCCTGGCATGGTTTTAATCTGGGCCAGTTCATACCCTCCCAGTCAATTCCTGGGCACAGATCAGGAATTAGAGTAGGCCAATGATCAACCTTAATAGGTGGTTTGGATGTGGCCCTTCTGTTTCAGCAGATGACAGATGTTAATAGCATGGAGAGAGGCTCTTGCATACCAGTTGGCCTCAGTGCCAGACAACGGTCATAAGTTAATTTAATATATTAACGCAGAGATATGCCCCACTGAAGGAACTTTTCTGATAAATTGAACCAGCTGAATTTTCAATAAAGCTGGACAAAATATTTTTCCATTCTCAAAGGCTGACAAAACGCAGAGCTCTTGAAAATTTTGATGATTAAAAAAAAGAAAACAAAATCAACTCAATTTTGGGCCATTTGTAATATTTCCAGCTCAGTTTAGCGACAGCTGGCATAATTAGATTACATTTTGAGAGGAAGCCTTTCAGAACTGAAATTGTAATTTTTTTCTTCATTTATAAAACATTGAAACAGGATGTTTTAACAACTTTGAAACTGCTGGAAACATTTCAAAACAAGAAATATGAAAATTGATCCTTTCCAGCAGAGTTTCAATTTGATGAATAGATACTATCAGCTGAAAAACATTCCATCAAAGCATTTCTAGACAATTCTATTTTCAGTTTTTCACTGCAAGACATTTTTCAAGCCTTCAAATAACTTTGTGTCTCCTTTCAACACCTACTTCTGTACTTGAACTTTCTCTAAGCTTTTTTCTCTATTTCCATTAAACTGTTTCAAATTCTAAGTCACTCCACAAATCTTTACAAAAAATGTATGTTTTATAGCCCTAAAACAACCACATGAAACATCTGAAGTCTCAAGAGCAGAGAAAGGAGATAATTCTACAGTTGTACAAATTACAGTCTCCATTTTTGCTATTTTACTAATAAATTACACAACCTCACGTATTGTGCTTCATAATACAACAAATACTTCAGCAAAAACACAAAATATTTTAATTGCCAGAAATTTGACCAAAAAATAGTTCATTACAAAAAGAAGTATGTAATTACATTTACCGCCATCGTTGCTAAAAAGCAATCTGTATGCCACATAAATTGACATTAAAAGCATATTGCTTCGTTTTCTCACTTCTGACAGTCACTCATTTGAGCAATTACAAGAGATTTGCTGTTATGTGATGACTGCAATCATCTGTAGAGGAGCAGTCCAATGGAGCTTCCCAGACCCTTTGCGTGTTAGACTGGAAATGTCTCTTATATTACCTTTTTATAGGAAGCTTGGTTTAAGAATACAAAACATTAAGAGGCAGTCCTGCACACTAGGAGTTTCTTCACATCCCTGCCAAGGAAACCTGGTCAGGAAGGACAATGGGTACTGAAGGATGGATGCGTCATCAGACCAGGGTTGCACTTCACGTGTAAGTATTATTTAAAAATGCTAAACTGGTGACAAGTTCAAAGACTGCCTAACCTTTTAGAGGCAGAAGGAGATATACTCACTGTGCTGGCACAATGTTAATTGACAACATTGTAAACAATGTTCTCACTGGTCTCTGGTACCAAGGAAGAGAAAAATCATCTCAAACTACAAGTAGTTGTTTGACAACTCTTTTTCTGAACTGGTAGTTGCAGCTTGTCTTCAATGCTACACATTTGCACAGAACGGGACATCTTTCTGAATATTCACCTGGACATGCAGCGTTATGCTTTTGCCATTCCTGTTCATGTGCTGTATAATCTTGGGAGCACGAAGAAAACCTTCTTTCTCACACACCCACTTCTATCTTCCAGCAACTTCAATGGAGTTAACATTTCACTCCTGGTCATTTTCCTTTGCTGACATCTGTCCTTAATGTCATCTTCATAGTCCTGATAAAATTTCATAACTGAAAGAAAGTTTCCTGTTTCCTCATGGTTTTCCATTTAAAACTACTCTTTCAAGATACAGAATTTTGGACAATCTCATTTGAGAAAAGCATGTCTATTTGGGAAGCGCGTGAATTCTCTTTACCTCAAAATCTCTCTGCATTTTTTATAAATAACCTCAGAAACCCTTCCACCGTAAGAGGCTCCTTCACAGCCAGCCTTTCATATTAGGCAAGGACTTCAGAAACATCCCCATCTTCTTTCTGGGTGCTAGGGAATGTTTTGGGCAATGGTTTCTGTACTACGCCCTCCAACAATCTGTTGTTTGAAACTTGCCTCAGAAAAGTTCTGCCCATGGATCTATTTGCAAAAGTGTACACTGGCAGACTTCTATTTCCAAACCAGATTAAGTTCACTTACATTTTAGTCAGTGCCCTGAGAGCTCCTTGATGCTTAACTTTGGAAGAACACACTCCACAAACCCATGATCTCAAATGGAGCGAGAGACCAGACAGCGCTGTGATGTAGCTGCCCATGTGTATAAGTGGCGGGCATCTGTCTGACGTGCACCATGCTAAAGAAAACGTACTCTTGCTAGCAGAGGAACAGAGGGAAAGGAAAGCCTGGGAAAAAAAGGGAGTTATATTCTCTTTTGACCCACCTCTTCGTCTCTATCTGATCTTGGTTGTCTTAAATCTTAAGTACAATGCCTCTGTAACCTTTTTCAAATTTTTTTTTCTTCAACTTTTAATTTGTTCTCTTATTCATCAGTCATAAGGAACCTCACCATTTCCATAGTGACCACTATGAAAAAAGGAACTCCTGTGTCTGGAATACTCAATCAGATAAATTAATACTTCCCTGGTTTTCTAGGATTTGGTGGGAAGCAAGAGCTTTATCAATTATAAAAAGTCTGTGTCCAATAAATCTCCCCGATCGCCATGTATATGAACTAGTTGGTCCAACCCATCATTTCTACTGTTCAGTTTTCCCTAGAGAAATTTGAAGAACATAAAAAGTTGCCAGTGTTCATTTTTACTAAGCATTAGCAGATCTTCCCCAACTACCTCCATTTCATCCAAATCCCTGCAGATAGGGATACAATGCTTCAGCGTGCCTCAGAAAGTGGCAGGTGCAGAGTCTTGTATTTTCTCTCATAGCCTGAACCTATCAGAACACTCGACTTAAATTTCAAATGGCAAAAACAGCCTTTCACTTAAAAGTCTGCGTGTGACCTCTTCTCCTGCTCTCATGGAGAAAACTACTTTGAAGATTTTCTTCAAATCTTTTGACTCTAGCCCTGTTGTGAATGTGTTCCCTCCTAGGCTGTTAATTCAGTCTGATTTCTGAATTTGCTCAAAACACCCATCACCATCTACTGGCTGGCATATCACTTCTTAATGCTAACAGAGCTCTATGGCAGCATATTTCTTGACAGTCAGTGAATCAAATGCAGTCGGGTATCACTGTGATTTACTTCATGATTACAGCACAAAATATTATTAATCTCTTGTCAAAATCATTTTATCTAAGTTATATTATTTATTATTGCATCCAACAATCTATATCTGTCCAACCAAAAATGGAATGCCCTCTGTTGCTATTTCAAACTCCATGTACGGGACTTGGTGCCCAGCGACAGGACAAGGGGCAACGGGCACAAACGGAAGCAGAGGAAGTTCCAGCTGAACATGAGGAAGAACTTCTTCCCTCTGAGGGTGACGGAGCCCTGGCACAGGCTGCCCAGAGAGGCTGTGGAGTCTCCTTCTCTGGAGATATTC
>Ga0065711_1003741_pt1 | contig 35076 bp, 15 predicted proteins | sample Hoacrofraction12_FD_59098 | JGI IMG/M metagenome (GOLD analysis project Ga0065711, IMG submission 59098) | Hoatzin crop microbial communities from Cojedes, Venezuela - Epithelial fraction 12 v2 (version 2) | ecosystem: Host-associated > Birds > Digestive system > Esophagus > Crop | place... | reverse complement strand
TTTTTTTTTTTTTTTTTTTTTTTTTTTTAGAGCTAAACATTTGTGAGTGAATCTATATGCCAGCACTGGTTTGATACTTTGCTTGCTGTTCAGCATGCAGGGTTTTAACTGGCTTTACAGATTCCTTGGATTTAAACAAGACTGGAGTACATCACTTCTTATTTCCCTGCAGAAGCTCCAGTTACTCTGAATTTGCCTTTAAAAGCGTGCATTTTGGCTATCGTAATCAACTTCCTCTAGCACACGTATTTGTAATGATCAATTATTTGAAATTGGTAATTTTTTATTCCAATACAATGTAAATATAGCAGTGGATCAGTGGCCAGATTACAATCTGGACATGCGAGTCTGCTAAATGGAGCTGAGACACGAGCAGTAATTATCAATCTCCCATCATTTCCAGTGCTGACGCACAAGTTTTTGCTGCTTCGCTACAGGGCTCTGCTACTTTTTAGCAGCCAGCATTGGACATCTGTCACACATACTGTATGTCATAACAAATAGATCATTACAGAAAAAAATGCAAAGCTATAAATATAGAAAAGCAGAAAACATTCCAATTATTATCCCTGTGTTACTATAATACTGTCAGAATAAATCCCAAATACATTTTTATTATTTTCTTTGTGAAACTGACTGTATCATAAAATCTCATTAAAACATGTAAATGTAGTGCACTCTCTTTTATGGGCTACTTCATATTTTCTGAGTGGCAATACATGCAATACATGGCAGTACATGTAAAATGTGGCAATACAAGTGGCCACCAGATTGTAGGGCATGCATTTTTATGACACTGTGGCTGCATATTTCAGTCAGCTTAGCTTGGTATGGTTGAAAAGCATCATCTGTGGGCAGTGTTCACTGCAGAAACAGGTATAGTGGTAAAGACGTCGCCGTCCCCTGGCAGTTTGTTGCCACTGTCCACTAGCGGTCTTCATGAATAGTATAGAACAGTGTTTGCCGGCGGTGACATGGGCAGAACTGAGCTGACACAGGGTGCGTTGTGGTTGACCTCCTGAGTACCCATGGAGCTGTACGCTGCTAATTCTGGCACTAGTATCGTAACTTACTTGATAATTGAGGGAGGTTGCAGAGCACTAGCACTTGTATTTATGTGTTTCTTCCCCCAGTCATTAAAAATCTAAATAAAAGTTAGGATTTTTGCTTTTAAATGAAAATAGCAAGGACAAAGTAACTCAGGTGCAAGTTAGTAGTAAGAAGACTCAGAAAATATACCACACTTCTCACATATATATGCGCACATAGATATGTTATATATGTGTATTAATGTGTTATAGTAACTACGGTTTTATAATGTTTTAACACATTTCAGAATGTGGTTTTGGCCATGATATTTTTCTGGGTTTTCGTATTTCTTGTGCCATACTCTATTGAGCTGTGGCACTGAGGAGGTAAGCCAGTACTTTAAGTTTTAAACTTGTGGTCTGAACTGAGTGCTAGTGGTGTATGCAGGTTGTGTATGAAGTTGTAGCTAGTTTGAGTTAACTGGCAATCAGTTTATTTTACTTTAAAACAGAAATGTAGATAAATCTTGAGTATGCTGGGAAGAACTTTTGGTTGGTTGGTTTGTCTGGGTTTCTGCTTAGTAGAAGTTGGGCAGAGTGACTATCATTGTGAAGGTTTTGATTGAATAAGCCTGTTTGTATAATGTAATTACCACAGATTGAGGTATTTGTTTCTTTCCTGTCAAGAAAATATTGCCCATTAGGTTGTTTACTGTCACTCTCCTGAATGCTAGTTTTCATATGGTTTAATGCAAGTAAGAAATAAAGGCAGGCTACAAGGGTTGTATTTTGGGAAGCAGTAACATTGAAAAAAACCTGAAAGGTTCCTGCATATAAATGAATGAACAGGAGCTCCCAGAACTCCTGGCTGGAACTGGAGAACACCGAGCATGGGGAAAGTCATGGCATCTATCTATGCAGCATTGGTGCGAAATGTACTCTAGTACTCAAAGCTTAAAGCAATTTTTACAACTGAAAAGAGTTTAGGAAGAATCTGATGGTTTCCCCGAGTGAGATGAAAGGAACTGGGTCTCTGTAGCTCATCCTCTAGAGGTCCAGGTGGCAGAGGATCCTTCAGCTGAGCAAGATGTGTTGGAAATGTAACACAATCTGTTAGCTGGATGAAGAAATACAAGAAATACGAGTGTTTGTAACAGTGAGAGCGATAAACTATAGAGTAATATGCCTGTGATTACAATGGATTTCCTGTTGCTTTCCATCGGATTTCAAAGTGTCTCTGAAACTCATATTTTAGTACCAAAAAGAGGTAGGGTTTTAGGAAAGAATTGCTGGGCAAACTTTTTATGAACTGTGCTATTCATGAGGTCAAGCTCAATGTTCCGTATGACTTAGCGTTTCTAAAAAAATCTATGGCTCTTCTTTTGTAGTGCAATTACCTTATTGCAGTTTTGAGTTAAAGACGGTTTCCCAAGTTAGGTGATGTTTTCTGTGAAAGTAACACAGGCAAATTTTTGGTGAATAACTGAGATGAAGAATCTACAATGATACATATTGCTTTCATGAGAAGTTTGCTTTCTTCATAACTGTTTTTATTTCTGGAAGAAAGTATCTGGGAACGTTGCTGTTTTTCTATCAAAATACTGCAATTCTGTGTACTCTTTGCAGGTTGCGTAACAGGGCATAAACAGTGCAGAAGACCCTCAGAGTGCTCTCCATATGAGAGTGAACTTGATTCATACTGACGAACAGGGGAAAAATAGAAATCTCTTCACTCGGCCAGCTGTATCACTCTGTGTTTCTATGTGGTAAATAGTGACATCCATGGAGCTGCCATAAGTCCTTTAGGCTGTATGAATTTCTCTGCAGAGGGAGAATGTTTGTACCTGATGTCCTGGAGAAAACCTTTTGAAAAAGGTTTATTTAGTGCAAATAAGAGCCCTACAAGGTGCTAAAATTTTTAAAACTTAGTGGGTTAGATAATTAACATTTTGCCTCGTTTGCACCTCCTAAACCTTCTATTTCCGTGTCTTGCAGTACGCATCTTTCTGAAAGCGTCTGGCACTGCATAATGGAAGAGTGTTCTAATTTCAGTTTGCTATTAGTAAAACATCTTAATAAAAATAGGTTGCTTCCTGCTGTATTTCATTTAGCTGTTGAATACAATGCTAATCTATTCTTGGGAACAAAACCCTTAGAAAATATGGAAGCATTCCTATTCTGCACGGACAAATTCAGAATTAATAGAAGGTGTTTTATGAATTTCTCTTACTCCATGATTTTTATCTGAAATGCCACATAAAAGATGAGGACAGCAAATCGCTCTGGTATCAGGCAGCCACAGCTTCTGCAGTTAGCTACCAAATTCAGCTGGTTACCAGGGCTGCTTAAACCAGCGTTGCTGGCTGGGAGGGGGGCAGAGTCGACCCCTGCATCTCGCCATGAGGGCAGGGCTGAGACCTTCTGCGTGGGGAAGCAGAGGGGTGCCCAAAGCCCTGCCTTCCTGCAGCATGTGCTGGTGGGGCAGGCGGGCTGGCTGAGCCCTGCAAGCTGGGAGAGAGGGAAGAGATGGTGGGGGAGCGGTGACCACAGCCAGCACGCACAGCGGAGACCTTCAGGCTGACCGTTCTGGCACAAACTTGCTGTAAGTCTCATCGTTCCACCCGTGTTTGCCTGCTGCTGGCTTTGAACTCCCACCTCTGCTGCCTGCTCTGCCAGTGCTGATGGTTTCAATGGGGTAGACCTAGTTTTGCTGAGGAATCTGGTCAGTGGCACACTATAGCTTGCCAATGCAACTGAGAAAATGTCTTCAAAGGGGCAGAGTTATACTATTTTTAGGGGTTAGAGGAGCAATAGTATTATCTGGCTTTAGGAGGAAGGGATTCATGAGAACTTTTGCCCCATGTGCTAGGAGTCTGCATTTTCCCAGTGTTCTGTAGACCAGGTGCTCTGTTTCTTGCTTTTAGCACAATGCCCTATTTTTTGGTAGCAGAACTGGTGTATGTGTATAAGGATAGGAGAGAGGCAATGGGAGAGGGAAGGCAAAGTAAACAAAGGCAACAGCTTCTTACGCTGACAAAATGTCTGGGTGTTTTGTGTTACTCCTAATGTTCCACTTCATTCCACTCTCCCAGCAAAGTGGATCAATGCTGCTAAGCAGCAGACGAGGGCGTGGAGGGTTGTGGCATGTGGCATTGGGCTTCCTTCTCACTCAATGGATGATGCCTGCTCAAGCACAGTCACCACTGAAAACTTGAATAAACAGTTTTGTTCTCATCCTTGGAATAGGGAAGTTTGCTTCAGGCCCTATGGTGGAGAAGCCTTGAGCCTCCTTGTGGAAGGGTGCCACTGGAGACGTCCATTGGAAGCTGAGTGTTATTCTCAGTTATAATACCTACCTAGCTTTTTTGGTGTGGTATCCTGTTCCTATATAGGTAGTTATCAATATTTTGAGATTTGCTTACAAATTTACAATGATATCAAAAGTAACTTAAATCTTTTTTGGATACATTGTTCATGTTGAACAGCTGGGCACAGAGCGTGGTGATCAGTAGCCTGAAGTCTAGTTGGAAGCCAGTAACTAGCAGCGTACCCCAGGCATCAGTATTGGGTCCAGTCCTTTTCAACATCTTCATTAATGATCTGGATGACGGATCAGAGTCTACCCTCAGCAAGATTGCCCGTGACACAAAACTGAGAATGGTGGGGTGGCTGTTACACCAGAGGGTCTTGCTGCCATCCAGAGGGATCTCAACAGGCTGGAGAAATGGGCTGACAGGAATTTCATACAGTTCAACAAGGGAAAGTCACAAGTCCTTCACCTGGGAGGAGCAACCCTGCATACTAGTATGTGCCGGGGGCTCACCAGCTAGAAAGCAGCTGTGTAGAGAAGGACCAGAGTTCCTGGTGGACACTAAGTTGAGCACGGGCCACCAACGTGCCATTTTGGCAAAGAAGGCTAACTGTATCCTGGGCTGCATTAGGAGGATTGCTGCCAGTGGGTAGGGGGAGGTGGTCCTTCCCCCCTACTCAGCACTGGTGAGACCACACCCGGAGGGCTGTGTCCAGTTCTGCTGGTACAAGAGAGACATAGACATACTTAAGGGAGTCCAGCAATGGAGCACTAAGATGATGAAGGCACCACAGCATCTCTCAAATAAGGAAGGGCTGAGAGAGGTGGGACTCTTCACTCTAGAGAAGAGAAAACTCAGGGTGATCTCATCAGCATGCATAAGCACCTGAAGAGAGGATGTAAAGAAGATGGAGCCAGGCTCTTTTCAGTGGTGCCCAGTGACAGGATCAGAGGGAGCGGGCATAAACTGAAGCACAGGAGGTTCTCTCTGAACATCAGGAAACACTTTTCCACTGTGAGGGAAACCGAGCACTGGCCTGGGAGGTTGCCCTGGGAGGTTATGGAGTCTCCTTCCCTGGAGATATTTGAAAGCTGTCTGGACATGGTCCTGGGCAACTGGCTCTAAGTGACCCTGCTTGAGCCGGGGGGTGGGACCAGATGACCTCCAGAGGTCCCTTACAACCTCAACCAATCTGTGATTCTGTGACTAAAGTATCATTTTACAACTGACAAGTCATTTCCAGTTTATGATATTTAAATATACAACAACCTTTAATTTATTAAGAGCAGCAAAAGAAAGACAGGTAACTGGTTGGTAGGAATGGACTTCTAATGGCAACATGAAATGTGCAGTTAGAACAGCAATGTGAACGCATCGCTGTGCGATGAACATTAGAGGTGAAAGCCCTTTTTCATCTTCATCCAAAAGAGGTTTTCCTTTTGTCTGAAGCAACTTCACAGCGTTGTCCTTTACACAAATGTGGAAGGTTACACGGACTTGTGCAGTGGGAAAGTAGGCCTGCACGCTTCCCAAGATACCAGGTTTTGATGGAGGAAGTCATACAGGCTTGTTGTATGGGAAGTATGGGCTGAGCTTTTCAGCTCCTCACATTTCTCGTTCATCTGCAGCGTGCCTTAGGAACACATCCCATCTCCTCTTTCACCATGTATAGCACTGAGAGGACACTGAAAACTCTGCACGGGCCTTCGACTTCCCTTTAATGAAATTGTTGTGGGGTTTGCATTGGGTCTCAAACATTTATTCATGTCTGATAAGACGCACTGCAAGACATTAAATAAAAACCAAATTTCTGTTGTGCTTCTCTACATCAACATTAAATACAAACCCATAGACTATAGCTTTAGACTAACTAAGTCTCTCTAATGAGCACCCTTCCAGTTATTGCAGAGCATGGAAAAATTGCCAGAAATATATACATTTATTTTCACAGTGGAAAACGGATCAAAAGGATGAAAGCATGCTTACATTAAGAAATAGTAATTTAACTTGGAAACCTCTGGTTTAGTCTTACTGGAACACAGGCTAGCCTCTAAAAACTGCATCAGTTTGTTCATGGATGTAATTCAGAGTGGAACTCAAACACCAGACTTTACTCAAACAGTTTCTTTTGGGTTAGGCTCTATGTTGCCAAATTTCAGAACAAAGAGAATATTTATTTCAAAGTTTATAAACTCCTGGAAGTAATTTTTGTAGCACAAATCCTATCAAATGCTTAACTATCACCACTGTTGCAACACTACAATATTTTAGTTAGATGCTTATCGTGGCATAGCTTTAATGAAAATGCTGAAATGAAATGAAAGTGCTGTTCAAAATCACAGACCTCTGTGTTTAAACATATGAGATGAAGTGATCTAAGTACACACATACACAGAGTTTTGGTGGGCTTTTTTGGTGTCAGACATATAACAACATGCTTGTATAGTACTCAGGAGAAGACTTCTAATAAAACAGACAGTCAAAGCATACTGAATAATTAAACATTTTATATGCAGTACATTTTTGTCATGTCATATTTAAAGGTATTATTTGGCTTCAAAATTGCTTGGATTTGCCAGTTGTTACCTTCATGGTTGATGTTACGATTGCAGTTGCTGCATTGCAACCTAATAGGAGATGCCATTTGTAATGCCTTGTGATCTCATATTCCTCATTTCTGATTAAGCCTTTTTGGCCTCATTTTTTTTTAAATTTTATTTCCCATGATGAATATATCAGTATCTTGGCACGTTTGGTCATAGATTTTTACTGATGACTGAATAAATGAAACTTCAGGATTGCTCGGTTTAAAGTGGTTGGAGCAAATTCACGAATCAAAGGAGATAGAACTGGCCTTTTATGACTTAAACAGGCTGGCTTTTCTTCACAACTCTTACGTAGGTTTCCATAGATCCTTTATATATTTCATAGAAATATTTCAAAGTAAAAAGTTATATATCTTTCCTTAACATAGTATGAGAGCTGAGCTAAAAGGACACAGATATTTTATTTCAGATTTGTATGCTCGGCTTTAATCCACTGCCCTTTCAAGTATAACCCTTGATAGAAGGTTACCAGATTGTCTTCTGCTTTCATTGCAGTATGCACTATCCTTTTTTTTTAATAAAGTACATGTTTCTTTTTAACAATATTTATAAGGATTGTAATTTTTTTAGGACTGAATCCTGAAAGATGCTGAGGACCAATATTTCCCGTATTTTTCAGTGGACATAAGTGTCTTCTCTGACATTCTCAGGAGTCTGATCATTGTACTGGTATATAGCAGATGGACATGACAGAGGGTGAGCTTTGGCAACACCGTAAGGCAGATACCAGCTTTACTATGACCATCTCCAAGGGAGAGACAAGCACACCAACAGAACTTCAAGCTGCTACTTCTAGTTTATTTTGGGGGTCCTTTTTTTGGGTGCCTGTTACTGTGGTATTTCTAACAGTGACAAGTAAACAATCAGTTGCTCAAAATACTACTGTTGTCTTATTTGAATATTTCTGGAGTATTATTTATTTAAAAAGTTCACTTGAGTGTTTGTACTTTTTCAGTTAAACTGAATTACTGTTCTTAGTTTGACAATATTGATAGGGTCCAGTACTAAGGTAGTCTAAAAAAATTTGTACACAGGCCATTATTTTGATTCAGGATAAATATAATAGTTATTTCTGATTGAAATAAATGAAGCAGCAGTGTATTTTATATGGGATTCTTCACAGACTTTAAGAAGTAGAAAGTTCTATTGCAGAATCATTTTGGAATGAGACTGCAAAATTTTAAAGAGTGGAAATTAAAAATTAGTGTCATATCATGGATCTCTGTGGATAAAAGAAGTGCAAGATCTTTTTCTAAGAAAATGTCATTAGAAGCATTTCTTTGCAATACATAAAACTAATTGTATATGTATTTTGACTTCTATGCATGCAAACTCCACTGCTTCCGCAAAAGCTGTATTTAAGATATAAATCATAATCTGTGTGTATTTTCAAAAAGGTATAAACTTGAACAACTCAATTCTCTCTTCTTGGAACAGTTCATAAGGTGGCATGGGAGTTGGTGGAATATCCTTACAAAAATCATTCAAACAACATCTATGGAATCTAGGAACTGTGTAGGAAACGTTCATGTGAGCTCCGTTGGGAATGTTGTAGGCATCTGTGCATTTCAGCTTTGCTAAGTTAAAGATTTTGCTGAATTTCTGTCCATCACTAACTGCTCTCAAGAAAAATAAAAATCGTAAGACTCTTGTAGATGTAAAAAATTGTTCATTTTTAAATGTTCCTGCTTCAGATGTATTGCTCAGTTAACTTGAAACAGCTTTGGGAGCCTTTATGAAATGGACAACGTTTATGCAAAACCTAAGAGGATGCAAAAATTGGGCAGATAGTGAAAAATGAGTAATGATTACTCATTTTCTGTTATAATACTAGGTTTTATTTGAATGACTAGTAGGGAAAAATTGCTGTATAACTTATTTCTTTTTTTCATTGCTTTTTAGGTCTAACTGTGCTGAAAATATCCGTAAACATATCTTGCATACAGGAAAGCATGAAGGAGTGAAAATGTACAACTGTCCTAAATGTGACTATGGAACCAATATCCCTGTGGAGTTTCGTAACCACTTGAAAGAACTACACCCAGATATTGAAAATCCTGATCTTGCATACTTGCATGCTGGTAAGGTCATTCTTCCCTTTGCTTACAAATTCTTCTCTTTTTTATATGAGCATGCTTAAATGATTGCAAGAAGAAATCTAGCTGTTATGTTATCATTTATTCTGAAGAAAAACATGATTTTAAAATGGGCTTAGTCCTCTTCATGTTTTCGCAAGGGTGAAGGTTATGCATTAAGCACTGAAATCCATTCATGTTTCACAAGCAAAGTTGCAGGTCAATACGTAAACATCAGAAATGCGTGCTATTTAGATGCCTCATTTTGAAATCTAGTTGAACTTTCATAGAGAAATATTTTTTTAACGTTTGTATTAAGTCCCTCTGCCCACCCCCAAGAACAGAAAAACAAAATTCCTTAGGAGATATAGTGGCAAATTAATATGCTGCTTTCAAAATTCTTCGATTTCATTACAAAAGAAGCAGAGTTCAACATTAAAAGACAGAACAGCAGAGATCAATCAATGACTTACATGTGTGTTTTGAGGCTTTACATTAGTAAGCACACAATTGGAAGCCACTGGAGGAATGCAAAACAAAAACAGCGATTAAAAAAAAAATGTTGGGGTGCTTCCTGTTTAGGAATAAGATTTTTTTTTTTTTTTAGAGATTCTGTGGTTCAGAGTATAAGGCAGAAGTTTAACAGGAGCATCAAGTTAGGAGAAAAATAAGAGTTCAGTGGTGTGAGGTTAGGAGAAATAATATAAAATTAGTCTGGAGCTTGAATGAAGTGTGATCTTAACTCCGGAGAGTCAGATAACTTAGACATCACTGCGTGGGAAGACAAGTCAGAGCAGTGGGAACAAAGAACAGATGGCGAGAAGCAAGAGTCGGGGAATCCAGAGGAGGAGAAAGCTATGTGGGCCAAAATCTCCCTAAGATGCAAATTAATCTTCCATTGAAGTACTACTACTAATACTGCTGTGTCAGATTTGAATCTTCTTCTCAAAGTTGTTCATCTCATAATTTTCTGAGCCCCTTATACCTGTAAAAAAAAAACACCATGACCTAGAGAGCTTTCATTCAGCTCTGCGCAGTGTGTACATTTGAGTTATTTTAAAACCTCTCAGTCTTCTCAAAATGACTGCTTGCTTTCCTGACTAGAGGCAGTGTATTATTTGTACCATATATTTCTATTTGCCAAGTCTTCCACTTCATTTTGGAACCAATCATCATGTCATGTCAGCATATGGTGGATAATATCTGGATGTGCAAACAAAATGCCAGTTGGCGGAATACCAATTTCAAAATAGGTCAGAAAACTGATCACATTTCACTGTAGTTCTCACTAAAGTGAATGAATATTCAACTCGGAGCTTAAATCCAGACGCTGCTGGATTTTTACTACAATAATTCCACTTAATATAATATGAAAACTTAAAAAGCTTTCAGTAGACAGATGTACAGACATAACACAGATAGATATAACACTGGTAGAATCACTAACATTTTTCCAAAATTACAAAATCTGTTTAAGTTTTCACGTTACTTGTTCGAGACTGTATCTAGGTAAATGAATTGCTCATTGCAGCATGCTGTGGTTGAAACTATTCAACTTGTTTGTCTTGGTAACACAGGAGAACTGTCATCAATGTGTTGTATACTAATGATATCTATTTTCTATACATTCATTCTTATACTGGAGAAATCCCCTTGTGCTAAACAGGCAATGTTTGTGCTGTACAAGCATATTAGTAGTGGCAAGAACTGGTTATCACCTAATTATTGCCAGGCTAGCCTAGAATTGGTATACAACAAAAATGTGTTGAAATATTGTTTGCATAATCCCATCGGTAAAAGGGCGATACTGTATTTTCCTTTTAGGAAGAAGCACTATTAAAGCGGGACATAGGTGACAGTTGTGCATTCACATCAGAGTTAAATTAAAGGTGTTTTCATGTCGTCTGTTCAATCCATTTCTGATTGCTGGACATCTGAGAGTGAAAGGTTTTAGGGAAGATTTTTAGAGGAATGAAGGGATAACTCCTGTGCCCTGGCTAACATTCCTTATCAAAAGAAGATTTGTTCTGTGGCTGGTTCATGGTTACTGATTACTTCTTGGTCATTGGCTGCACCCACAGAGAATCCACAACATGACCCAGAACCCTTTAGGGTGATAGGAGTATGAAGATGTCATACAAGATCAATTTTTTAACTTAAACATATTTGTCTGTCTTTTGTGTTCTAATATTGCTTTGTAACGGGAAAGCCAGCCCCTTTGCTTCTTTGAGCAGAGTAGAAATAGAATAAGTCTCATCACTGGCAAAGAGACAGATGCAAACTCCAGCCCCTTCCCGGGACCAGTCAGAAATTCCTTCACTGCAACCCACCAAGAATGGAGCTGCAGGCTACCTTTAGGATGTGGCTGGGAGTAGAAATCCAGTCTATTTCTCATCTGTGGAATTAATCATCAGTTGGATTTCTAGTTCAAAGTTAATGCTCTTTGTAATATAATGCTCTAATACTAATTTCTGTTTAGCTTTCTTTGGCAACTACTATCCTGCTTTATGGGGTAGTGGCAGTAAAGAGCTGGAAGAACCTACGTTTCTAAGGGAGAGGCTGTGGATGGTGAAAGGCAAACCAAGTTAGCTTCTACATGAGTAAAGACGATATTGTAATTGATCGGTGATAGCACTTTCTGTTCTGCATCTTTGAAATCCTGTATAATGTGAGGAACTGATACATGGAAATGCCAGAAAAACAGATCTTCAGACTTTCTTTCCTCTTTTTGTTGTAGGCTCTGTCATGGAGGGACAAATTTAGCTCTATGACTATATTCCTTATGAAGTACCATTATATATTTTAAAACACTAAAAATCTAGAGAATACTTTTGTCTTTAACTTATGAACTGCACTGCATTTGAACAGCAGGCCTTTAATGCACACAAACCAACAAAGAGATATATGCATCTGCACATAAAATTATGGATTTAGTTTGCTAGATTACACTTCAGTATCAATTTATGCATTTAACCTCTAATTTTTCTGAGACTCAGCAAATCCATTTTTGAAATGTCATTGTGTGTTGTTCTGTAAGAGCTTTGTGCCTGTTTCTTTATATTCGCTGACCCATTTTCTTAAAGTCTTTGTTGGAACTGAAATTCTGTTTTGAAAGAAGACAGAAATGCAGTGATTGTTGATTACCCACAATATTCATTTATTGTCTTTGAAAAATCTCATTTGAGACACTTTTAGATTTTATAGTTGTTCTAGAACAGAAGTGGGCTTACTAGCAAGCTCAGGAATCCTGCAGTTCATGTTTTAGTCATGGAAATCTGGTTCCAATGGAAGCTATTCGTATTACTTTTTGACATTACAAATGAAAAGTTAATACAAATGAATTGTCCTATCATGTTGATGACTGTCATTTTAGTGATCTTTTTTTAAAAATGAGATTATTTGATAAGAAATTTTTTTCTGATTTGCTCACTGTGGGCTTGTCTGTGTGGCAAGTCTCAAAGTAAACTGGAGAAATCGTTGGATTGATTCTTGTATATATTACATTTCCAAGAGTCTTGGATATGTTTTTTCTTCCAGCTGATGCTACATCTCAATACTGAGTTGAACTGCGCCTGAATACTTTGACAAGTGGGGCAGGGGAAGGGTCTGTGCCAGTGGTAGGACTTGAAAGGGATCAGTACTCTGCCTGTCTTTTTCAGTGCTTTGTCTGCTATGGAGCAACCTCACATGGTGTAGTGATAATTTCGGTTTGAACTAAATGGTCATCGTTTAGGAGCTCTTGTCTTATAAACATTATGATACTACTATGGTGCATTATTTATATACAAAGAGCATAATATCTGTGGCTTGACATCTCCATTATTCCAATAGATGCAGAGACCATGGCATCTCACTGTGTGCGTAGTAGTCTTCTGTGGATACTAAACTGGCCGTAAGGCAGAAAACTCTTCAGAGAGAAGACGAGCAGTTTGCTCATTATTGTTTTGCTGATCATGTTGAAAGTTATGGAGTTCTATTGTTTTTTTTCTGTATCGTTATCTCTGTGCTGTACTGTTAAACGTGAACATAATCTCCAAGAATGGTTGCTACTCTAGGAAATCAGAATAACCCAGTTTCTCACTGAGCGACTGACGTAGTGGACTGGCTCTGTCCAAGTTTCCCCATGCAATGCCTACGTATTTCAAGTCACAAAGCTTTTGCTTAAGAATGGCTTCACAACAGCCAACTACGCTTAAGACATTGAACAGAAAATTTGGAGATATTTTACTTAATTTAGGATTAGCAGTCATACAAAATCTTTCTTGGAAGTCTTTTCTAAAAAAAAAAAAAATATAGAAGGGCAATCAATTCATTGTACTCTTTGGTAAGTCTGTTTTTTCTTTGAAAGCGATACACTATGCTTGTGAAGCGCTCAAGTTATCCAGCGTGCTCTGAGAGCGCCTGCCACCCTGGCCCTGCGAGCGGGACTGGAGGATCGCTTACTCTTGTGGGTCCTGACAGAAGTAAAAGCGTGAGCTGCGTCCCCTCGCCACACAGACATGCTCTGGGACATGCGTGGAAGTACAGCTTTGTGTGCCTGTGCCTCCGTGAAAATTATAGATGCCTCTGGGCTTGAGCATCCGCAGAACAAAGATCGTGACAATCGTGTTTTGGCAGTTGGCTGCCTACGTGGTGACTGAACGCTCAGTGCTCATGAAGAGTTACATAATTCATGACCAAAATGATAGATAGGTACTTGATTATAGTGTATGAGTTGCTTCACAGGGAGAAAATATCAGATATGAGCTACTCTTAATCTATCTGAGAAAAGCCTAAGAAAAATCAGTTACTGAAAGCGTAGTCAGACAAATTGAAATGAGAAACAAGGTGCAAACACTTTAAATATGAGGTCGATTGGATTCTGGCAGCAACTGGCAGAAGAAATTATCCCTGTTCCATTCCTTTGAGCCTTGAGAAGACTGGATGTCTTTCTAGTGGATAGGTTTTAGGAGGGCCCAAGGCTGCTGGGTTCACTGCAAAACTAATTAAGTGTTATTTAAGGGACTTTGATATACCAGAAGTCAGACTATTATCTAATAGTCCTTTCTGCTCTTAAATCTTAAAACAGTGTTAATCTGCAGCCTGTTGGTAAGGGTTGTGTTTGTGAATCTAAAGTGCTTAGGTGTTGTGATTGCAAAGGGATAGCTGAGGAGACACATAAGTCCCCAAACTGTTCTTTCTCATAGAGAGGACATTCCCATCATGGGCGCTAAATGCTTACTCTCTTTGAACCTGAAGTACCTGTGTGTGAATAGAGAGATGCACCTACTTAAATTCAGTTTCTTTCTGGTATGTTGTTAAATCCTTAATAAAATGCATTGGAACGTACATTTATGTATTTACTTATTTCAGGTGTTTGAAGAACCCTTATGAAATTCTGTTTGGTTGGTTGGCAGTTCCCTTACTGTGTTATTGGCTCCTGAGGTCTGAAATCGATGAAAAGACGGTTCAAATAATCATCTGTTCGCTAAGCCGGGCCTACATCCTGCTTTTTTCTTTGTTAGATTGGGGGAACAGAGTTACGGGATGTTTCCATTGTTTCAAGAGAGCGCTGAAAATGAGAAAAGTTTACCGGAAGATCTCTTTTATGCATGTTTGAAAAATATTTTTCCAAACTTTAAGTGCACCTTTCGAAAGGCTGTGCTCTCCACATGTTTCTCTTTCAGTTTCTTTAGCTTTTGAGAAACAAGGCTGTATTAGCAACCCACAACATGATTACATCATCAACAAGAGACAAAATTGTGATCCTATCAGTTGTAACAGTTGCAATATTCATGAATGGAATTCTGAAAGTTCAAATAGTTAATCCCAAATAAAATTGTGATCTTTATCCCACTTGACAGCTACATTTATCAAATTATTAAGAGAAAAAATTGATTGCTAAAAGTTATGGTGTGATCTATTATGTGATTTTATCAAGGTATAACTGTATGACCGAGTGGAAACTGCAGACTTATTCAGAATGTGAATTGGACACACATAACCTGATAATATAGCAATTATACTAGTATCCTGGTGCTTTTCTTCTTTTATATTTTTTTAATCCTTTCTTTTGCATCCTCTGACTCTTTAGCAGAAAATAGAAAGTTTTAAAGAATCAGGAAAAAAGAAAGAATAAAAACCTGTTTACTGTTATACTCTCTGAATTCATTAAACTACAAAATCATAATATCAGTGAATGCTATTTATCAATGAAATAATGGAAACACCTATGCAAACTTGTAATTCATACCTTAAGTAAAGCCTTCAAAGAATGGAGGTTTTGTTTGCAAGCATATTTAACTTTTTTCTTGAAATAGTTATGTTCTTAGTCTTTATCACTGTTTAAATAAAATGCTTTGCATGGTGTGATTTAAAACAATCTTAAAAATCTGTCATTGCTAGGTATAGGCAAATCAAGTATAAGCTTTTACAGTAGTGGAATATTTCTTGGGTTTCTAGTCAGATAAAACATATTTTTGATGGCTGGTATACTTAAAAAAAAAAAAAAAAAAAAGCCAGCAGCAGCTCTGCTTCAAACAGGTTTGCTCTTGTCATAGCTATTAGTGCCAGTCTTTCAATAGCGTGTCATGTTGATTGGCAGACACTCCCTTTCCTCTTTTGTGAAGAATAATAATTTTAGTGTGTGCTTGAAATAAAAACCTAGTATAAATGATTTTCTGTTTGTAAAAGAGAAAACTAGGTTCCTTATAACCTATATAGATTACGTACTATTGTGTTTCAGGAAAAAATATTCTACTTTTTTAAAAACCTAAAACCTAAGTAATGTATTTATTTTTATAACTGTCTTCTGTTAGAAGGCTTTGTATTCCTAGCAGAGCTTCCATAGCCAGTATCTTTATCTGGGTGGTCATGACCGTGGAGTTGGTTCTTTCCAGGTAGCAAGTAAAGTAGTAAAAACAAAAAACCTCAAGGTCATGAAAGTATTTTGTCTTTTTTTCCAGTATGTAGCTTTTGCTGCTTCTGTTGAAGAGCTTTGGGGCTCCTTTCATAGTTCCTTAGTTGCTTTTTCTGAGCAGTCAGCTTGTATTGCTGCTGAGTGGCATGAAAAAAAGGTGTTGAAATGTTTTGATGCAACTAGTGCATCGTCTAATATGCAAAACCCACCAGTATTAATATTAGTTTCATGAAAGAAAAAATGTTCAGAATATAATTTTAAAGGAAAAGGAAAATATTGCCTAGACCCAAGTCTGGAACACCTCTTAATACCTCTGATCAGTAGAGGTGTAGTGTCGGTCATGTTGGGTACCATTTTTCCACCAGGTCGCTGGCGATGAGGCTGCAGGGCTACCACACAAGTGGTTTTCATATTGTGTATAGCACCAAGGGCATTTGTCGTCGCAATCCTGCATTCTGTTCAATGCCTCTCTGCCCACAGCCTGCTGCTCTAGGGATTTCCTAGTCATTGTCATTCCTTTCCTGAAGAACTATCCCAGCTTGTCACAGGGTAACTTACTTTTTTGTGAGGTAAGCTTTTGCTCCTGAGCAGTGTGAATCTCTTTGCCTGTGTCTACACGTTTGATCTGAGTGTTGGCGTGTGCCTGCTTTCCTATCCTTCCTCCCTGTGGCATCTCGGCTTCCAAGGCGGGGAACCCTTCGGCTGACCTGGAAGGTGGCTGTGCCACACTAGCCAATACAGAAGACCTCGTCAGTTTTGAAATTTTCTGTTGAGCCCTAACGCTCACCTTGTCTCTGACCTCAAAGCGCCCTTGGACAGGCATCTGCTTCACGAATTTCTTGCATTGCGTTGGTAGCCACATGCTGGATCCCTGCTGGTGTTCACAAAGACTGGTGCCTCTGCAAGGATGTCAGATTCACCGATGAAAAGAAGGTAATCTCACTCCAAGCTCTTATTTTGTTACACTAATACATAAAATATCCTTCACGAAGAATAAGACATGTTATTGCCTATTTGGTGCTAAAAATAGGATATCCTGACATAAAACTTTTAAAGCAAGGCTGAAATATTAAAGTACAGAAGTAGAAGAAGGCCCTTAAGACACGACAGCCATCTAAAAAGATAGAAATATTTAATTCTTCTAGAAAATATATAAGCATAGTAGTATGTGGTAAATATAAATAATAAAAGGAAGTATTAGTATTCAAATATCAACATACTAAAATTCTGAGAAAACCACCAAAAAATGGGATATCAGGGTCTTCAAGAAAACTTTTCAAACAAAAAAAGGAAATGAACCTTACAGAAGGAATAAAAATTAAAGGTGTATAGTGCATAGGAGTAATTCAGGATATTGTTACGTGGAGATTGTCTTATACTCTGAACATTTAAATTGCTTTCCTATTAGGAGAAGCACTTTTAAGAGTAGTTCTCTTAGTGTATCGTCCAGGGAAGTTATGCTGTAGTCCTAGGAAATATAAGGCTCTTAATTTTTTTTTTTTTTTTTGCTTTTTAATTGAAGTAAATGTAGGATGCAACTTCAAGAATATGAAAATGTTGATTTAAAATGTGTTGTGAATTTTTAATATATAATATATAAATCATAAATATTTTCTATTTTATGATGTATTATATAAAATATTACATACTTACAGAAGTATTTAATTAATGATATTGCTGATATCAAATATAAATATTTTTATATAATTTTATGTAATATAAATTTAATTATTAAATATAATAAGTAAATATAATTTTATTTCTAGGAAAGTCTAAATTAAAAGTCTATAAATAATAAATATCACAACAGTGGCATCCCAATTATGAACAAATAATTTCGTTACTTGGAGATTTGAACTAACAGTACTTCCAAGACCTGAGGGCACTGTATTTCAGTATAAACACATAGCAAAGTGTGTTTTGCCTAAATAATGCCACCACCTCTTGGCCTTTTTCACTGCGGCTGTACATTATTTAGAGGACACTTTAAATTTTCTCTTTTTGTGGGATGCTGCTGACATCTCAACAACCTGCACTGAAAGAGTGTATTCTTGATAAATAGCTTAAATGACTAACATTCATAAATCTGCTTTTATTGTCTTGCAAGTCACTGTCTGAATTTTCAGGTTTTTAAGAAATTACACAAAAGAATTATTTGCTTGTTACGCAAAATTTGGTTACTACACAAAATGGCACAAATAATAGCAGATAATTCCAAAATCAGACAAGTGTTGAAACAAATGTGGATAATGTTAGGTATAAAAGGATTGAATCAAGTGTTAGCTGTGTGCTCAGTGCTTTACTACTTTGGATCAGGAGTGAGGAGAAGAGCCCTCAGCAATAATTGGTCCAATGAATCACAAATCATTGGCATTCCATGCTGATTTTAAAAATTTCTTTTGGGCTTTCTTTTTGTTTGCTTTCATTGATCCAATGTATGCTGCACTGACTTTCCATTAATTTCTTGACGTGGCATCTTGGATCTTGACCTTTTGTAAGTAGGATGCCTTGTCTGTCTGATACACGTGTTCTTTTGTACTTCTAATTTCTATTTTACTTCCAATAGTTCTTCATAATTTTTCCCATCTTTTCATTTACCAGATCTTTGGTACCTTTCAAATGCTAAATGCTCTCCCATATATCCTTAGTAACCATGCTGGATTTTTCTGTCCTTTTTAATATTTAGGTTTTATTGGATGAATGTAGATTGCACCTTCTCTAACTGTGCCTTAAATAATTGCCACTTAAGGGAATTAAGAAGTACAAGGGAAGGAAAATGCTGACCCATAGACTAAGCAGAAGGAAAAAACGTTCCCACTGGGTCCAATTTCCTAAGAAGGACCATCAGGATAGTGACTAGGACCTGAAATTATGGGCTGAATGACCTCTAAAAAATTATCAGTTCAAAGAGGAGCTTGTCTATAACTGTTTGCACTAAAGGAAATGAAGATAGGTAGAAGTCTCACAGAAGAAAGATTGCTTCACTTTCTTGGTGAACATATAAGAGCATAATATGAAACTATATCTCATATAAATACATCGCATGCCGACTGTCTATAATTCTTGTATCATGTCAAAAAACCATGGAGGCAGATATCATATCTCTTAACTCCCCGCGGGCCGGTTAGTGGGGAACCCCTTTTTCTAAATGGGAAGACAGAAAGTACATGTCCTGAATTTAAGATATTTTATGCAAGTCTTGCATTTATTGGAAAGAGTGCATGCTCATCAGTATCTTATGTCTAAGAAATGGTTTGTGCTGAAGAAACCACTGCAGATTTGATACAGATGTTTTCATTCTCTGAGTCATTACAGTATGATTTTCATATAATATTCTCTGATAGTAAAAAGGGACTTTAAAGTGAGTGCAATTTTCGTATAAATTGCATAGGAACCTGAGCATTAATGGAAACTTTGGGATTCAGATAATACAAAGCACTGGTCCAGCCTCCACATGACTGGATGAAAGGCACTGCTGGTTTAGGTGGGTGCACTTCCAGTGGCTCAGATATGAGAAGTAACAGGGGGTGTCCGACTTTCAAAGGCAAAGTTGCTGGACAGGTTTCTGCAGTGTAGTTAAGAGGACTTCTCAGACATTTGAAGGAGAGGATCAGTTCCTGTATGTCATAATCCCTGTTTGAATAACATTTCACAAACTTAGATTATTGTTGCTGGGAAAGGTTTTTAATTAGCGGTCATGGTACTGTAGCTAAAGGAAGGAGTTGCTGTGCAGTGTTTGTGAATATAAGGTGTAATGTACTTCCAAAAAAGGCACTAAGATAACTATGATGTTACATGCTAAGCTATGTCCCTCTTTTATGTGTTGCCAGAATGGTACTTCTTATTCAAAGTCTAGGAAGTAATAGCAGATAACAGTTCTCAGAACACAGTTTATAGAATATTTAAAGTAATTTATCTATTTTGAAGTAATATTATCTAGAGGAAACATGAAATGAAAGCATCTTTTGATAGCAAAAAGAGGTAAACCCCTGATTATCTAGTTGTCTCAAGAAACATCAGAAGTTTTTATGCAAATATTTTCAATTTAGCATTGATTTTTGGATTCAGCATATATATCTGAAATTCAGAACTGGGTTTGAAGAATTTGAAGTTAGGGGTTATTAAACAATCAATTGTACACTTAGAAAAATAGTTTCAATAGTTTTTAGAACATAGGAATAAAGTAAAATTGAAAAGGAGGAGCTATTATGAAATGTCTGGAGTCCTCACATATTAGTGCCCGCCACCAGCACAAAATGCCCGTGGGATAAAGTTACTTCAAGTCAGTTCAATTTAACCTCTTCTGCTAAGGATTTATCTATAATTCCTTACTGTTCCAATAGTATTCAGTGTTATATTATTTGCTGCTGACGCTTTCATTTGTAATCCACCTTCCTGTGAACAAATTCAGCCATTGTCAAAATTGTGTGTAAAATTTGCTGAGCTGCTTGTGCTTGCTTTCACCCACTCCCACAAAAATCCTGAAATATCAAGTCAGAGATTTATCAGTGTATGAAAAATCATGAAATCTCAGTTATCTGTAATTCAGTACAGCCTTACTTGTACTATAGATCAGGAGGGCTAAGACAGCAGGAGAACGCAGTCCTCTGTTCTCTGTTGTAGTTGTGTGGGATTGTTCGTTGCTGTTTCCTGGAAACCTTTGAGCTATGGAAGTGACCAGCTGATTAAATGCATTTCTTGGAATGTCTTGAGATAACAATTTTAAAACAAAATCATAGAAGACTAGAATAATAAAATTAACCAAAAATTGAAGATTTTTGTTAAGTGAAGCTATTTCCATATCTGATGGCTAATGTGGAACAAAAAAATCTCTAAGAGAAGAATGGAAAAGGGGCACCAATTGCAGAAGGATTTGGTCGGGTTGGGGCTACTAGCCGAATATGCAGTTGCACAAGAGTCGATGGTTATAAGTTGGTATAACCAGTATAAGGTTCCTGAGGATCTTGGGAAAGCAGAGAAAACTAATGATACTTTGATGGAGGGAACAGGAATCCTCATTCTGAAAGTACTTTGTTGCCACCTTCTCACTAAAAATGGAAAAAATGCTTGGTTTTGAGGGGATGCGTTTATATAAGGTAACCCAGACTCGAGCATGAAGCAGGTTTCAATAGGTGGCTGTGCGGGTGCACACGTGGCTTATAGCCTAAAGGTCATCCACTTTGTAATGTCAGTGCCTGCTTTCTGAGGCGAGTCTGCTGTGCAATATACGGAAATAATGCTTTAATCTGATGTCCCCATTGTGACATGGGACACTTTAAGGCATGTTCAAATTTTTTACAATTTTTTTTTAATTTTGTCAGCTTGCAGGCTTTGTCTTTGCTTAAACTCACAGCCTTTTATTTTTCTCTCTTTGCCTAACTAGGATTTTCAAAATAAATGCAGATCCCTTCGTATTAGCATTAATAGATAAACTGAGCTGATTATAGTTATTTTTGCCAATATTTTTTAACAAAAATCACTATAGAGCTTGCAATCTGATTGCTCCTGATGCTGATTGTCAGAAATAGGTCTCTTTCTTGGCTAATGTAGAAGTACAGATGTTGTAGAAAGAAATGGCGAAAGTAAAATTGTACTTCAGTTTAAAATTTACAGTTTATATTGATAAAGCTTTTAGTGCATTTGAATTTAACTTTCATTAGTGTAACATGACATAGCATTACATTACAATTCTCAAAGCAGTTCCCTGTTTCTCCAGATACTGTTGTGCACCTGTTACCGACTTCACTGGGCATGCGTGTCTAAATATTGGTGGAACATTAATATCTGTATTTTTTGTTAGCTTTTTCTAATTTACATCAGTATTTCAGATATGATCTCTGATTTCCAGGAGAATGTAATTGTTGCCCAGACACCAATGCTCCACCTGCATTGTTAGAAACATGAAAATAGGTTTAAAAATTACAGAGAAGATGATGTCTAACAGACTTTGACCGTATAGCATGAGTGGAGCCAAATTATGGTCCTCATTTTTCAAGAATTTCTGAATATAAATAGACCCATGTTAGCACTTAGCAGTGTTATTCAAGTATTTATTTCTACATTCCATATTTAAAGAATTATTCAAACAGGTGCCCTAAGCTTTTAAGATATTGTGGTAGTTAAGTCTGAACTGTTTGGGAAAGGTGATGTTACCTGACTAATTCATATTTTAGTAAAAAATTTCACATGAATTGCATATAAATAAACATGAGCTCTAATGCTCTGATAAACAAGTACAGTGTTGTGTAGAAGAAAGCGCAGTGTTCAGAACAGGGAGAAATAGAACCGGTCCGAGTTATCAGGCTGTTGTTATGCGAAATGCTGTATCCCGCTACAGTATGGATTGTACACAGCAAGATGTTTTCCAATAATTAAAGGCCTTAGGCTTCTAAGATGCTTAGATCTAAATGCAGTTATTGTTACAGTTATATAAGGCAGGAGATAACTTAAATGGTATATTTTCACTTTCCAGTAAACTTTAAATTTTTTGCTTACATTGCTTAGAAATGGAGCTTGTAGTGTGTTGAACCGTTATGAATGTCTCTCAGCAAAGTAAGGATTGTGAGTTTCTAAATGATATTGAGAGACAGGATTTGTCTAATTGGGTAGGTTTTTGATTTGATAAGTAGGAACACATATGTCATGAAATAGAAGACTGAATTTATTTCATCTGTGTCATTCAAGCACGCTTCTTTTGCCATAGAAATACTCTATATTTTGCGCATTGCTAAAAGCATCTGTGACAAATTTATGGTTCTGTAGTATCATGATTTGGTTTAGTTTTTATCATATAGAACCAAAATTTCATTGCCAATTTTTGTATTTAAAGGCTTGTTAATCTGCATTGATTTCTTAGTTTGGTATGGATTCTGAGCTGAAAAGTACAGTACATCACTGACTGCTCTATCACCTGACAGCAACTGATAAAGCATCTGTGCAGAAAGTGTCAGAAAAGGTTAATATTTATTGATTTTATGGCGCTACAACCAATGTAGTTTTGCCATCAAAGATGTATGGCCACCAGCAATGGAATCTGTAAAATTGCAGGTTGGACGCTAGTTTTTATTATAACCTATGCCAGTATTCTGGCCTTAAAAAATGACAAATATTTAATTTAAGACAAAAGGCTTTGGATGTGCAGCTACTGTATACCTGCAATGGGAATTTAGCATTCTAAAATGAAACCCAAGCACAGCGCTTTAAAGCTTAAGGGGGGGGGAAACATGCAACCTTGCATTGCAAATGACAATCACATTTAGCCTTTTCATCCACTTAACTGTGTGCTATTGATCTGTAGAAGGTGCCCAAGCAAGTGATAGCTGAAATTATGAGCAATAAAGGGCTTGCTTCTTCAAACAAGAAAGTATATAATTAGTAGCAGTGGAGGAGGGGGCAGAGCCTGTGTTTGGTTTTAAAGGCGTTTAAACAAGATGGACTGAGTGCAACAGCAGTGTTTAAGTGTACACAAGGAGAAATCTGGTTGCCTTGAAGCATAAATCCATGGTCTGGTTGCAGCTTGTGTGTAAAAATTAGGCCTGCACTCCAGCCTTTACATTTATCTCCATCAGGGTTTGCCTGACAGAAAGACAATCTGTTGGTTTGCCTACATCAACCAGGGAGAGGAAAATCTTGTGAAGCTTTGGTTCTTCTGCACTTTTATTCTAGTTTTCATTTGTCTGACTCTCAATACCAACTTTTTCATAACTGATAGTTCTGTTGATATTTCCAGATGGTTCTCAAGAAGAGGGAAGATTACTTGCTGAAGTGCTGAAAATTAGTCTGCTAAAATACATATGGACATGCATAGACATTATACAAGCAGGCTGATAAAGAATAGTAGCAGGATCTGGCCCCAGATTTTAAGAATCCCTGTTTAACTAATATTTATTACAGAATTACTATTTTTATGGTACAGCTGTGCATGCAGATTTTTTCTCCTCCTACTTTAAGGTTCAGTGTCAGGGACAGCAGTAAGAATGGGTTTGGTTTTGAACAAAACCTAACGATAATTCAGCACTAAGAAACCCTTATTCTAACCTGACCAGTAGAATAAATTGCGTGGCATACAGTAAACATGCTTTAGATCGCCTCTTCTCTGTACTACATTTTTCTGTTGAGCTTTATACCACCAGTTTGTCTGGGTTCTTTTTCCCCAGACAGCTTACCCATTTTATTGTGCTCATTTAGAGGAAAGAAAAACTGTTTGTCTCCTTGAAAGGCAAGAGAACAGTGAGTGGAAAACTACTTTTATAGCTAAAATACCATTATAATATATGGCAACTAAAATTCTAAAATTGAAAGAGAAGATACAAGAGAAAATCTTAAATCATTTTTTTTAAAGCCACTGACAATTTGAAATATTCGCCGTGAAGATTTGCATTTTTTTTGTCTTCCTTGCTTGAGCTTAGTAAAATGTGATTTTTAAAATGATTGTTAAAATAACTTGTTTAATTTCAATAACTCAAATAAGAGCCATTCCTCATATAACTCCACCTTTTTTATTTTAATGACTGTGTCATTAATCTAACATTTTCCATTTTTATTGTGCTTCATTTTTCCCCCCTTCTGATCACTTTAAATTATGGCTATGAAATGGTACGCATTCAGCAGCAGCATGCTCTGGCTGTGTTTTTACATCCCTTTTACCCCTTTCTTCTCGTGTTTTTAGCTTTCAGTACAGCCAGATGCCAACAACATCGTGGCTGTATGGTGTCTGTAAGTGACTTCCAGACTACAGCTCTGGATGGCAGCTTTGTGACAAAAGGTTTTTCAAACATTTTATTTCTTTTTTTTTAAATGAAATATCACTGCTATAAACTATTTGTTATACTTTAGAACACCTTCACCCCCAAATTGGCCATTACCTTGGGTAATGGTTGATACGTTATGTTGTTAGCTGATTTTAGCAAATGATTTTGTAGAATTATTACTTAATTCATAATGTAATTAAACTTTAGTACCCAGCAATACACAACTGAAGCCGTATATTTATTTTAGATTGTGTAACCGTGAAAAGACTGCATTACTTAAATCATTATCATTCATTGAGTAAATAAAATTAATTTATTATGAACTTTGCCCATACAAATTTGATATAAAACTAAGGGATAAGGAAGAAAAGAGGTAATTCTAGACTGCAGCTCACTCTTACACATGCTAATAGGTCCTCCTTGTGCCTATGTGAAAGGGCAAGGAAAATCAGGAGCCCAGAAATTTCTTAGAATTTGAATTCTGCTTGTACTTGCCAGGCATTTTGATTGAACTTCAGATATAGGCTGTGAAGTGGTCCATCAGGGTAGGATTAGGATTCATCTACAGTACTGCTGCCCTGAACACCTGTGTACATGCACTGTGGGTGTTACCAGTAGTGCTGCAGAATCACTGGATGTCTGCAACTTCCAAGATAAGGCACAAGACAGAAGGTAGTATCTGCTTATATTTCGCTGAGAAAAAGTCAACACGAGCCAGAAATTATATAATGTTTCAGATTTGAGTCAGGGTATTAAAAAAAAAACCAAACACATTATTGAAATTACCGTACCTCTATTTTCAAAAATCGTACAGAAGCAGAGTATTTCCTCCAGAACGAGCGATGTAGCTCTGCTTTGAGCATGAAACTGCATTGATGATCATCAGTGTGTAAGCGTTACTGCCATTTGTGATAGAGTCTGGGGCAAGTCTGACCGCAGGTGCCAGCTCTTCCTGCCCTTGCTACGAGTCAGCTTCCTTTGGGAACCCATCTCACCGCAGTCACAGAGGCTGAATCCCGGCTGTAAGAACCAGAGCGTGGGCACTTCAAAGCAGCAGTGCTGAGGGGCTAGCCCAGACTCATCAGCCCCAGAGAAAAGCCGGGAACGGTTTTGCATTCGTGCAGCTGCACGGCTCCCGCACCGGAGTGGGTTTGCCGCTGGCCGAGCCGCTGTGCAGCAGGGAAGCGAGGGGTCTGAGGGCCTCTGCGCTTCAAAGCAAAGACTGTTCTGTTGGAAGTGATTCGATAAAAACTCCAGAATATTATTTAGTTATTAAATGGGGGGGTCGGAGTGGGAAATACCTTCTCCAGAATACTCAGATAGCAAGAGGTATTTGTGTTGGTAAGGTGTGGGAGATGGACAGAAGTCTTTCCAGCCCTACCCAGTGCTGCTCACTGCTCAGTAAGCCCGTGTACTCTGTGTTTCTTTAGTTAATTGATTACATTTCTGTTTATCTACTGTCTTCCTCGAATGCTTCTTGCTATAATACTTCATAAAATAGTTTATTCAGGCTTTCTTGATCCTTCTTGCTGAAGTTATAAATTTGATTGCATTGCTATGTTGAATGGAATGTGACAGAGCAGTTAGTTTCATTTTTATATCTCAGATTTCATCTTTTATTAGAACTTTGAACTGTATCGTCTTCTGGGTAAGATTTATACGCAGTGCTAAGTACACATTTTAAAATGTTGATTAATTAACCTGTAATTCATCTTAAAACTTAGATTTTGTTTTTTTGATACAACCATTAATGAAGCGTAATAAGTAAGCGTAACTTCTGTTGCAGTATTTTTTTCTCAAAAGAAATATTNTCNAAAGACACTCATAAGGGTTGTAATATCCATCCCACCCATTCCTTTTGCTTAAGGAAGGAAAGAGCAGCAAGAATTGTCTACAGTGTTACGTCAAGACTTCGCCCCATCTTTCTTTCATTGCTCTTGGGTCTGGGTATTGCAGGCAGAATTGGAAAGGTCTCCTCACTCCTGTGTGGATGTCGGTAGTCTAAATCACAGTGTTCTAAGCACAGTTTCACTCTGCAGTGATCTTATGCTATTACATGTGATTGAAGCTGAGATATTAGTGTTTATGGTCCCTGATCAAATAACCTAATCTTTAAATACACTTTACACCTTCTCCTCCTCTAGGATTTTCTTCTTGATTTTGTTACAAGAGGAGTTTAGGCAATTATTTTGGGTAAATAAACTGTATATTATTTATGTAGTAAGTTTAGATTTCTCATAAATGCAGCTTTAAAAAATATTTATTGATTTTAGAGTAAATACAAAATCCCATAAGTGTTTAAAACTGTAATTGATGTAACTGATATGCAATATGTTCAAATCAACTTTTTTTCCCCAGGTGTTTTATCTGGGAAGACTTAATTGCTTAAAATTTAAAAGTTTCCTACAGAAATTTAAGCCCAAAGAAAGACCTGTCAGGTGATATATTTTTAAATATCAGTTTCTGTGGACAACTAACTCCTGCATTGTATTTTTTCAGCAGCGGCTTTTGCATGTTACTTCAATTCACTATGTGGTACTTGAGAATATTTCCTTCAATTTATATCTAACTTATTGTTAATGAGACCTCATCACAGTTAAGACGGATGTGGATGAGCCGGGTGATGCGTCTTGTTTGCCCTTGTGTCATCATCTGTACTTTTCTCAACAGTGCAGTGCAGTCAAGGCAGTCGTGTTATGAGTAACTTTTAAATTATTGACTAGTCAGGCAAATATGCAAATACGAAATATTTAAACATCACTGGCAATTTGGGAATTTTGACCCATACAATCAGTTTTTATTTTTGCTGCTGGTGAGCAATTGCAATCAGTGTTCTGATGCTTCAAATTGTCATTTATGTTCCTACAGTGGAAGCAAGGATAGTGATAAAAGTATGCTTTATTCCTTTATGAGTATCACTTGGGACAGAGAAGAGATTGGCACAAATGCTAAAGAGCTGGTTGTATTTTTCAAAGACTGCAGTTATTAATTAATGCAATTCATAAACTAATCTACACATAAACTAATTCCTTGAAACTTCATTATGAAGTTAAAACAAAAAACGTTACAGCTAGAAGTTTGAGAAAAATGCTCTGTATCTTTCATACCAAACAGAGAGAGCATCTCCCTATCTCAAGTACAAAATGAAAATTAACTTCTTGCCTTTGAAAACGAAATTACTTTTTGTGTGTGTGTGCGTGCCCACGTTTGTTAACAAAATCATGGCCAGTGACTTCTGCTGCTTTCAACCTTTGTACCACAGAACAGCAGAATGCACAAATGAGAGAGCTGGGATGGGGTTTCCCTCATTGTATGAAATTGCTGAGAAATAGATAGGACAAATGTGAAATCTGAGTACCTTCTAAAATTGGGCCATTTGTTTTCAGGGGCTGGGTGGAAGGACACAGAGTATTCCAGTGGGTTTTTATCACCAAGAATCATTAGCTGCAGGTAGCCTCAGCTTGAATGATGCTGAACTTAGCCATCTTATCATAGAGACATTTGGCCTTCATCTAATCCAGGAAAATGGAGGAAGTGGTTAGTCCACGTTGCCCATACATACCTTCTTCACCGGACTAGGCGTGAGCTCAGCAGAGCTGACGTTTGGCCTCTTCTCTCTTAATTTTAATAGTTGTCTTTGAAAGAAATTGCCAAATTATTAAATGTTTAGTATCTCAGCACTTAAAACATATCATTTTAAAAGTCATGTATAATATTCTTTTATGTGCATATGTAGTAAAGTGTACCTATATTTTCCTTTGTGTTTGATCATTAACAGATATATTATAATGTCAATATATACTATGAATGATATTTTAAACAAACCTTTACTGACTTGGCTGTAAACTTGAGAAAAAACATTGGTTTCACCTTAAGGTTTTAATTTCCTTATGTTTAGTATAAAATCAATACTCTGAGTGACTAAAATAACAACCAGACAATATTTACTGCTTTTATGCTGAACACTTCAGATCAGAAGAACGTAGGAGGAGTGTCCAAGTTATAATTTAAGCATTTATAACCATCATTCTAGTTCATCTGAGGAAGCTTATTTTATTAGGTCTAGAAGTACAATCTATTCAATTAAAGCAGTTCTCAGATAAGTACGCTGAGTGCTAAGAAGTCTTTTCCTAAACATTAGATATGGATACCTGGAGCTAGCATAGTCCTTCAGCATTACAAGTCGGGAATAGTTCCTCTGATATCAATAAATTAAGATCAGTTTGAAATTGCTGGAAAAGAATAAAAGAATTGTGTCCCATACATTGTCTTTAAAAATAAAGTTAAAAGCATGAATGTGATTATTTGAGTGTCTGTTCATAGATGTATGAGCTAAATAAAGGGCATTTTGCCATAATGTGTCAGACTATTTTGACTTCAGTTTTTCATGAGGCATGTTAAGGTAGTGCCTAATGTGAGTAATAGTGACAGAATCTGACCTTTGCATGTGATTTTTTCTTTTCTTTATGATAATGACAGTGAACATCTGAAGTGAACCTTAGATCAGTTAGAAAGTATTACTTTTTTGTTACACCATTTGTCAGAGTGAACCAATTGAAGTTGGCTTGAAATCTCTTGTCTCGTGACTCATAGTCCTTCTTTGTCCTGTCTTACCTTCCAAAACAGAGCATAACTAAACATTCAGGAGAGCTAAGTAAACGTTTCTTCAGTGAAAAGGTAGAACTGCAGGAAGAAAAAAAAAAAGTAACTCAAGTTTCAGGCCAGATGGTACAATCATTCTTACACTGACAGTTGAACACTCTGTAGATTTCATCTAGCAGTGGCAAATTCTTGCCCTAAATGATGAAATATCAAGTCCAGAGGTAAAAAAAGAAGTGAAGGATTACAAGTCTAAGTGCGCTTCATTTTTGCCCGTTCCAGCTTGAGGAAGGCCATTCCAGACTGGTCTTGCTTAGTCCTGCATTTCGTGTCATAACTTCAGGTTATTTTGCTAGATGTCCTTGAAAGAATTCCTTTGTCTGCGTCGTGAATCCTTGCCAACTCTTTTCTGACTGCACCGGATGCACATAGGTATTGTGTTGTCATTCACCCAGACAGTACGTCCTCTACAGTGACACTAGGTTTTCATTAGTATGGTGGGGCAAAAATTGTTTTTAAATACGGGCTGGCATTGAATTTTATATTTCACTTTTATATACGTAATGAATCTAAGCCTGAGCATGGATAACTTGTCAGGATTTAGTCAGGGAAGGAAGTGTTATATCCAGGTTTCTAAAAGCCACATGAAGCCCAGTGAAAACACAAACATTGTTTAGTGTTTGGTTTGATCCGGTGATGATGTTAAGAGAGTTTTTTTGAAGTAATCAAATATTATTTAGTCAAAAAGAGCAATGCTATGAAGTAGACAATGTCATATGAAGCAAAAAGTTTCTCACTCTTGCAACTGCAGGCTGATAGCAGAATCACCAGCACCAGCAATTTGTGCCTTTATTTGGTGATAAATTAAACAGGTCTTCCTGAGCTCACACAAGCAGAAAGTAAGAAATGATCTCAGACATTTGTGAGTCACACTGTGTCTGATTAAGTTAAAGGTATAGGAAGTACAGAAAACTGCTGTGTGTGGCTGTTTCAGATATGTTACTGACACTGCAGCAAAGACAGACGTAGGTTTGGCATACAAGCACAACATTGTTTGATCTAACCAGTGATGCTGAATTGGTCAGAAAGACACTTTCGGCTTAATATATCATTACAGAGTTTACCAACAGTTTTAATGTACTTTTCAGGCAGCCGATCTCGGATAGTGTTTTCCATAACCCAAGTCTGCTGAGACTGCTTCAATTGCATTTATCATTTCAATAAAGACTAAGTAGAGATTCACGTTCTGTCTTGTGTATTTTTCTTACATTTGACATACTGTGATGGTGGCTCTTCTCTTTGCTTTGAATCCGGCTACTTTTCTGGAGATACACTGTTTTGCAGCTCTGGGAAGTGATTGAGAAACTTTCTAACTGGAATTAGATAGCAATTATATATATATCTTTTCATGATTTACTGCGTTCATGCTGTTCCAAAATGGAGGAGCATACTGCTCCAGTATGTAGGAGTTGTGCTGGCATCCATTAGCTATTCCAGGAGAGCGTTTCTCATCATCAGATAAGACTCCATAGGGATACAGTACTTTCTGTGTTTGGAGAACTCTGAGTAAGATATTAGAAGCAAGTAACTCAGTTGTGAACTACCTTGAACAATATATTAGCTCTAACTGGAGCAATCCAATTTGTTTTTTATTTTGAGATATTCTTTCTTGCCGTGGGGACTGTCCTATAGTTTCATCACTGCTGAACTTGGGTCAACTATTTATGATTATTATTTTCCAAGGTTTCAAAGGCTCTTTGAAAGATCAGTTTTGTTAATAATCAGTATTAAATTTGCTTATGCCCTTCAGTGAGACATAAGAGTAACATGGTCCATAAACTTTCTTTAGAGCTCTGTGGATACTTTTATGCCTTGTTGATTAATGAGTCATTGCATATCATGACTTCTTTTCCTGGTGTTCATCATGTGTTAGTTTGAGTTGCAACATTTCCTTGCAATGTACATTATTGTACTGAGCTCAACAAATCTGTGTATGGAGTAATTGTATTTCATAGCCATCTAACTTTTTTAGGTTTAAGCATACTGATATTTTGGGCAGTTGTGCTTTCTTGAGCGAAGCAGAATGTGTCACGCCTCAGTGGTGTGCTGGTAGTACCTGCTGGAACGGCCGGCCGTTCAACTTTACGCTATGTGTGTTCCTAATTTTAGCTGGAAGTCAGTACTGCAGTTATATATTCCTGCAGTTCAGTTTGTCTTCAGTGTCTTTTTTAATTAAGTATCTTAGTTGTTACATTAGCTTTTTTGTGTTGAGTTGTATTGTTTTTTGTTAACCAGGTAATAAAATGATGAAGTAGATTTTATTTTAGAACTTGTTCAGGTGAGAGAGTAAGAGCCAGGATAAGAGTTTATACTATAGCAACAGTTCTGCATGAAGACTTAAAGTGAAAGAGTCAGTGCTCTATGCAATTTCGTCATCTGATTTACTCCATTAATATTCTCTCGTAATCAAGTCATCACCACAACATCCCCTATTAAACTGAATAAAAATGGAAAAAAAATCTATAGTGGGCTTTATGCAGTGTTTAGCTTTCCCTTTCAAAGTATTTAAGTTCTACTTGTGGTAGAATTATATTTTTAGCTGCATTAAGTTTGGGCTGTTTCCCCCCCCTCCCTGCCACCCATCATCCTCTTCATTCCCTGAACAAAACAAGTAGAAGTGTTACAAATGTCTTCTGTGTATACATGGAGGAGTTTTTGGCAGGTGGAGGTTTAGAAGCTGTTTTTTTATTCTTAGATTCCTGGGAATGTACTTGCATGTGCTGCTGAGAATCCTGTCCTGTGGGTGACCATGTAACAGAGCTTCAGTTTTCGCTTCTTCCTGAAACCAGAAAGTCCAAAATATTTCTGCAGGACTGACACTTGTTTACCTAAACCAATTCTAGTTGGTTTGGAAAACACAGGAAAATGCAGATGATATGACCAAAACCAAAGCCTGGGTACTTAAGCTGTGTGTGAGGGAGTGGAGACTGAGTATTTTGATGTAGCCTCAAAATCAGTTCTGAGTTAAAGCTACTTGAGAAAGATCAGTTCCAGGAATCTATGACCATAGCTTTACTTCATATCCATACCTCATTTCCACTGAAGTCAAGGTGTTTTGAAGAAAAAAATCACAATATATTAATATGAGGAGTCTTAACTATCGTCTTGTCTTTCTGTAAAGAACATCTTTCTATCTATATTAAGAAATAAGTATGTATAACTTTCTGTTTTATATCTTTTCTATGAGGTGAAAAAGGCTTCATCTTATTTACTGTTCTGTTTTTAATGAGTATTATTAATTCAGTCTGAAAATCATTTGCAGCTTTCATGCTGGGTCTACAGTACTAATTTCACTGTTTCCGTTGGAGGTGTGTTTTTTCTGCAGTTGTATTATGGAAACATTCCTTGATGTGCATTTAGTTAAAGTGGTGTAAAAATTATTTTTGTATAGATGGGTTCTTTCCTCTATCAACCAAGTTGTGTGGAAATTTTTGAGACCACACTGGCCAGGTCACTTTGATGAAGATTTTATTACCACTAAGGCTACAAAATTGGTCTGGTAGCTGTACATTGGAGTGGTTTTGTTCAACTTTTTTTCTTTGTCATTGATGTAGCTGAATTTTTAATAGAGTCTTACTGAGGCAAGATGTACTCTTGCAGCAGTAGTAAAAACCCAAGCTACAGGCTGATTTGCACAAGGCTTTGCTCAAACATTTTTTTAAAGAAAAAACACTTATATTTGTTGATTTCTTTTCTTGAAATGGCTAATTTATGATTCTCATTAATAGGCTACGTAATGTAATTTTCCCTTGAAAGACGAGAGCTAGTACCTGTATTTGTTCAACAGTAAACCCTTGTTTTCCAAGCAATCATATTTAACTGTATCATCTGCTCATCTAAAAGTATCTACGTGATTGTATCTATGCAAGCCAAGTTATGCCTATTCAGAAAGGTATATAAAATAGGTTCCAGTTTTTGTTCTTTGTTTAAGGAGTATTTTTACTGGTTTATACAGCAAAATTGAGTATTATTGGCAACATGTTCAATTAATCCAGTAATATTTAAGAGGAACTTCTCAGCCCAGTTTCTGAGCAATCAGGAAAGCCTAGGTCCGCGAGTTCGGTGTTTTCCAGTGGAGGAGCAATACTTCCAGGGTATTGTATTCTTGATTTAATACTTTGCGTAGTATATACAAGTTTTGAACAGAGCAGAATACCATGTGTTAAAGATCTCTAGTGAGAATTACGCACATACACATTGCTGCTTCTGTTGTGTACCTTTGATCTTTATTATGATGCCAAGAATGAATCAGTGTCCTTACAACAGGGTTAGATACTTTTATAAGTTGCCTACACTTTTAATCCTTCTACAAACAGATTAAGATAATTTACTTTCTAATATTAGTCTTCTGGTTAAATGTAGGTGTCTACCCCTTGTGGTTAATTATGTGCAAGAAATGTGTTCTTTTGATGTAGTGTACTTGTCTTTCCATTAGCTTATCACAATTAGTGACTTAAAAGTCATACAGTAAATGTATTATATGGGTAGTTTTAATACTGAAGAACAAGATTTCCAAGAAGTTTCTAGAAATGCTGGAACTGGCATGAACGAAAACAGGTGTGTTCTGCAGAATACTCTCACTGTCATAGGTTACATTTGCTACCCATTTTGGTGCATTCCAGTGATATCCCATAATCTGGGCCACAACTAATGGCAACTTTCCTAATTTTATTAATAACATTAAATATTAATCCATGTAGTCTCCAGACACTGAAATTTGCAGAAACATATATGCATGTTTTCAGTAACAGATTCCTAGAAAAACCTCTGTTAAATGCATAGTCCGGTAGTTCATCAATCTTTTACTTCTAAATTTAAAACAAAATTGCATGATGTGAAAATCAAGGATAAATATTTTAGTCCTTCAGAAATTTTTTTCTAATGCAATAAGAATTTTGCATTTCCTGTATTAACTTTTTAAGTACAGGGTAAATTAACTTGACTTTAGTAGCTGCAAAAGTCATGTAATAACATGTTCCTCCTATGCTAATATTTAGAACCAGTTAAGCATTTTCATTAGAGTTTGGTATTGTATATTGATTTTTTTTTTCATATTTTCTTTTTCTTGGAGAGAATAAAACACTTTTGCTTTTAAAACATTGAAGTCAGTTGAAAAAGGCTTACTGATTTTTATCTGGAGTGTAAAGATTGTGATTAGTTTCTGGGTTGCTGCCTTTAATATACATTTAGGTTATGCAGGATTTCGTCTTAATGTGATCAGTCTTTATTTATGTAAAGTAGAATTCTGACATCATTTTACCGATATACTTTTAGCAAAGGCAGAATTCTGGATCTCTACTATTAAAAGGCATAGAGCAGCTATCATATTCTAGGCTTCTACTGAAATATACTTTTAATTGAAGCAGAATTATAGCTATATATTATCAATGTGAATCTAGTCAAGAGTACAGCATTAACGCTACTGCTTCATTGTTGTACTAGTACAACGAGGTCTGTTTTGTGGGTTTGAATTTAAATGCCATCGTGTGTCTAGGATAGGAGCTCAGTGCAAGAAGTGATCAAATAAAGACTTTATTATGGAAGATGTGCGCTTCCAGTTGATGTGACAGTATATGTCCTTGAGAATCACAGAATTTTAGGGTTTGGAAGTGACCTCTGTGGGTCTAGTCCAACCCCCCTGCCGAAGCAGGGTCACCTACAGCAGGCTGCACAGGACCGCGTCCAGGTGGGTCTTGAATATCTCCAGAGAAGGAGACTCCACAACCTCCCTGGGCAGCCTGTTCCAGTG
>Ga0065711_1029720_pt1 | contig 35078 bp, 17 predicted proteins | sample Hoacrofraction12_FD_59098 | JGI IMG/M metagenome (GOLD analysis project Ga0065711, IMG submission 59098) | Hoatzin crop microbial communities from Cojedes, Venezuela - Epithelial fraction 12 v2 (version 2) | ecosystem: Host-associated > Birds > Digestive system > Esophagus > Crop | place... | reverse complement strand
TGATGATGGTGTCAGAAACCGCAGCGGCAGAGCAGTGATGTCTCACAGCAGCAGGATGGAAATCACCCACCTCTCCTCGCTGTCTTAAAAACTATGAAGATGACTTAGATGAGGTTTTAACTGAATTTACCTTTTCCTTTCTGCTCTCCAATCTTCTTATTACAACTTGTAAGACTTCTCCAATTTTCAAAAAAAAAAAATATTATGCAAATATCTACTGATCTAAAATATATCCAAACTCAATTAATTTAATAACAAGGCATGCTGTGGATATTACAGAACTGTTCTTCTCCTGCACCAAATGTTTGAAAGGCAATTGTTAGGATTATATTTCCTTTCACAGACCTCACAGGTTTTCAAAATGTGTTGTAGAATAAAATTGCTGCATTGATTGGAGACTCAAAAGCTCTTGAAGACTTTTTTGGAAAAAAGTGAAAATAGTTTTGGAATTTGTGTGACACTTCCAGGCTGATACAATGGTCCCTTGATGTCAGTATTGGCACTCAGCTTAAGGAAGTTGCAGGGAATGTCATAGCCAGCAATGCAAGCTCCCTCTGAGAGCATTGTTCAGTGTCGTAAGTTTTCTACGCCGCTTTATAGGTGTAACCATAATTCTCAATATCTCCATTCTCAACCCTTTTAAAGTATGGCAGTAGTTCAGTGATCAGTATGTGCTTAGAGTCCTAATATAATACAGGCGAGGGAAGGGAGTGTATGGATCATTGCCAGAAAAAAAGGACCAGGAAAGGCCATGCTGATCACCGACTCGAGCTCTCTGCCATCATAGGCCAGCATGCAATAGCCTGTTAGTGCTGAAAGGTCTGTAGCACACCCCTTTCACATATCTCAAATTCTACCCATGGGCTGTAAAACATTGCATAACTTAAGATGGTGGCTCCTGGGTTTTTTTTGTTACAGTCAAGATTATAGCACACTGCAGAGAAGAGTGAACAGGCACTTTAAAAGTCTTGGAGACCTGCAGTAGGCTAGTTGCTTTTCCTCTGTTAATTAGCCCCTCCTCAGCAGCTTTCTAGCTTCAGAAATCGGATGAGTCTTTTTTGCTACACATTAGTGCACATCCTAAAACACTCTTGAAATGGAATCAAGTTAAAATAAAAGCAGTATCTTCTCATCAGACAGACTTACCAGCTCAGCTACACCAAATGAGCTGACAGTTCTGTGTAGTATATATACCCTGTTGATCATGCCACATTATTAAATCATTCTTTCTGCTCTTCCTTTTGTAGATAAACCCCCCTTATAATGCATTGTTTCTGCACCTGTCCTATCGTTTGCATTCCTAGAGAACGTCTGACACCCAGTCATGTTTTTGACTCCCTGCTTTTTGCTGTTTGGTTAGACTGATGCTGAGGCTCATGTGAAGTGCCAGTTCATTTTGGATTGAGTTAAAGGCAATAGCTAGTATTCTGAAAGAGCCAGTACAAAAGGAGAAGCAACTTTTCTTTTAACGACCTTGGCCTGGATAATTCTTGTTTCCACGCTTCCTTCTTTTGTCTTCCCTCTTCATTCATAGTATCTCCACCGATCCAGAATACGCTGGTATTTCATATAGACAACCAAGAAACCATAAATGGCAGTTGTGGCCACTAAGTCCCATTTGAGAGTCCCTCCTTTGTCTATGATTAGTGACATCTTTTGAATTACAGTTAGTTCTGAACTTCTACATTTTTTGCTGCTGTTTCTAGCTCTTACCATAAGCCACTCAGAGCAAAGTGAAGACACTGAACTGGAAAAACTGTTCAGAGTTACATGACAGTTTCTGTGATTGTCTATTTTTATTTTTATGGTTGTTTGAGAGGCAAAGAATTGAAATACTTGGCCTGAAGTTACCTGAGAGTAATGTTAAAATATCCATCATCCTGACTAGTTGGAAAGCTTGGAAGGCCATTATCTATTTCGAAAATGAAGTTGCATCAACATTTTCTATAAGAACAGGGATTCTTCCTTATGGTTTGATATCAAACTTGCTTCCCTTGCACCCACCCTGCCAAAGGTACAATTCTTCCTCTCATGGTTTCCTTTGAGCATCGCTCAATGCTTTGGCTTACTAGTGAGAAGAAAAAAAGGTAAGTATAATGTATTCCCTAGGATTAATGGATTTGCTGATAAATCCTTAGCAGCTTTTGATGGGGAACTGGAATTAAACTATTTAGCCAAATTTTTTTGTCACTTCCACCTGGGAAGTCTGGAATCCTCCACTGAAGTCACCCTGGACCTATTCTAGTGTTGAGAAGATCAAAATCTGGTCTCTCACTGCTACATCATCAAGGCACTTTGTTAGTTCAGTCACTTTCCTCTCTCATGATTAGCATATACAGTATCTTACGTTAATCACATCAAGGTAAGAGATTGTGGCAGTCAGTACTCAGAACTCCATGGTGAAGGATAAGAAATGATAAAAGATCAGTGTATCCTGCGATTTTTGGATCTAGTTCACAACATTCCTTTCACTTTCAAACCCAGCTGGCGGCCAGTCGCAAGTAGTATTCCCCAGGGCTCAGTTTTGGGGCCAGTCTTGTTTAATATCTTTATCAATGATCTGGATGAGGGGATTGAGTGCTCCCTCTGTAAGTTTGTAGATGACACCAAGTTGGGTGGGAGTGTCGATCTGCTCGAGGGTAGGAAAGCTCTGCAGAGACATCTGGACAGGCTGGATCAATGGGCCAAGGCCAATTGTATGAGTTTGAACAAGGCCAAGTGCCGGCTCCTGCACTTTGGTCACAACCACCCCATGCAACGCTACAGGCTTGGGGAGGAGTGGCAGGAAAGCTGCCTGGTGGGAAAGGACTTTGGGGTGCTGGTCAACAGCCGGCTGAGCATGAGCCGGCAGTGTGCCCAGGTGGCCAAGCAGGGCAACGGCATCCTGGCTTGTATCAGCAATAGTGTGGTCAGCAGGAGCAGGGAGGTGATCGTGCCCCTGACTCGGCACTGGTGAGGCTGCATCTTGAGTACTGTGTTCAGTTTTGGGCCCCTCGTTACAAGAAGGACATTGAGTTGCTGAAGCATGTCCAGACAAGGGCAACGAGGCTGTTGAAGGGGCTAGAACACAAGTTTTATGAGGAGTGGCTGAGGGAACTGGGGCTGTTTAGTCTGGAGGAGGCTGAGGGGGGACCTTATCGCTCTCTACAACTACCTGACAGGAAGTTGCAGTGAGGCAGGTGTTGGTCTCTTCTCCCAAGCAACTAGTGATAGGATGAGAGGCAATGGCCTCAAGTTGCGTCAGGGGAGGTTTAGATTGGATATTAGGAAAAATTTCTTTACTGAGAGAGTGGTCAGGCATTGGAACAGGCTGCCCAGGGAAGTGGTGGACTCACCATCATGGGGGTGTGCAAAAAACATGTAGATGTGGCACTTCGGGATACGGTTTAGCTGGCATGGTGGTGCTGGGTTGACAGTTGGACTTTATGATCTTAGAGGTCTTTTCCAACCTTAATGATTCTATGATTCACTTTACAGTCCACTGCAAAACAAATGGCCTTCAGACATGCAAAAGGCACAGGTGCTGTGCACACCCAGGTGCTGCCATACCCATGGGCAGCAGCGGGGCTCGCAGGGAAACATTGCATGTAGCAGGGGAACAAAATGAACTGCTGCCGGCCAGGGACAGCCCTTGTGCAAGGAGCAATGGAGGATGAAAGGCCCTTTCTGAAGGAGTCCCAGCTCCCTCTGGCCTCTCCCATGGCCCCCAGGGCCGAGACCCAGCACGGCCACCGCTTTGCCCCACTCCGCACTCCTCTCCCGTGCTGCCAGCCACCATGTTGTGGCAGCCCTGGCTTCTGGGAATGAAACTGCTGAGCAAGGGAAGGTGTGGAAGGGTGAGAGGCACTTGCAGGGCTGCCAGCCCGGGCTGTACACAGAGAGCCGTATGCGGGAGGGCTGCCGCAGAGGGTCTTCACCGGCTGTGAGTGGGCCCAGACCCCAGAGGATGCTGCCTGCAGGACCAGTGTGCAGGGCAGCTGTCATGGCAGCGGGGCTCCCCCAGCCTTCCCTGCTCCTGTGGCCGGGGGTGGCCATTCCGCAGGAAAGGTCCGGGGCAGGCTTTGATCCAGAGCGCGGGCATCTGAGCAAATGTTTTCAAAACAATTCAGTTTCTCTTGTGATATTTATGGTCTTTTTGGGTTTTTTTTAATGAAAGGCAAAGAAACAGCCAGCATGGATGGAGTCTTTGTTTCCTTACAGGAAGCTGGCAGAAGAAAACAGCAGTGCCTTCCTACAAGGAGTGCTGCATCTCCATTCCAGTTTCAGATACGGATCTGCTATCTGACCGTAGACAAGTACCCTAACTGCTTTTGTGGCCTTCGTGAGAAAAAGACATATAATGCTGTAATGCAGTCTAATTCAGGATTGTAAAAATGCTGCAGGCATTCACAGGAATGCTTCACAGGCTTGAAATTATTTCACAAATACTGTGCGCTTAAAAAGGAATGGACGACACCAACATTTCGGCGAGAAGATACGTGAAACTCCATCCCCAGAGGTTCTTGCTGCCTTCACCTCAACTCACACTGCACCCTATGCTTATTCTGAATTACAGCAGGAGTTTGGCTGATGTGACAACAAGAAAGCGAAAGGAGAAAATTCCAGCTGCTTTGAACAAATCAAACGCTGCTTCTCCGTTTGGCTGACAGGCATTGAGTGTAACGAATATATCTTCAGGAGGGGAAATGACATTTAGTCAGAGGATCTAAAAAGCTGCAATGTTCATGCAGTCACCTGTCTTTAAGCGTGGGGAAGAAGCACTGAAAGAAATCAGATAAAAAGGATTATATAATAAAGCAGTATATAGACAGGTGTCGTTGCACAGGGCGTCCTGTGTGCAAAATAGCAACTTAACGTGTAAGAATATCACCTCCAAAACAGAGGGGGGCTTGTGCCTAGGAATTGCTGATCAGCAGTAAATATATGCCTGCTGTTTAGGTCTGCGCAGCCATCCAAGTACCTCGGAACGGAAGAGGCTGTAGCTAGTATGGGCACTGGTCTAGCATCTGAACAGCGGTTTCAGGTCATCTTTATCAGTATGCCCTGTGATCTTCTGAGGGGGAAAAGCATGTCAAACTGATGCTTAAAGCATAGTTACTCTGAAGAGTTAGTGTGCTCCTGTTCTTGTTCTGGGGGCAGCATTGCTGCACTACCAGCCTTCAGAAGTCATGCAGTCCAGCTGTTTGAAAATCATCAGCTAAGGCACCAGATAATGAGATTGGGGGCTTTGTCTGACAAAGGTAACCCCAGTGTTTCTTTTCATTAAGTGTAAACATATGCCACTTGCAAGCGTCTTTCTGCAGCTAAGTGCTCAGAAGAGGCGATGGTTTTAAAGAAAGCTGAAACTTCGCATGTGAGAATTGCAGGAACCTGTGCAGGAGTGAATGACTTTTCATCCTGGTTGTGATGATAATTAGCCACTTAACTACTTTTAATAAAATCAAATGGAAGGTCTCCTGAAGGGGGAGAATTCATAACATTTGTGCTAAAATTGTGTGATTTAGCAACATTGTCAGTGCTCTGTTGATAATCAGTAGGTCTTGCTCTGCAGGTGGGATCCAGGCAGACGTGGCCAGCACACACAAGCACGCTGTGAAGGGATCTTATTTTCCTAGGGGCTCTTCCAGAAATTTAGGCCTTTCTGAGCTTGTCGGGCAGGAATTTTTCTTCTGTACCACAGGATACCCAATGTCTCCACCTGTGGAAGCAATATAAATAAGTAACCGTAGAATTTAAGGCTGCACAGAAAAACACTGAGTACCATGAGTAGATGTGGAAGTCTTGGCTTAAATGCTACTTTACCTTAAGGTCAAAAAATATCCAGTCCTGCTCTAATGTTGTTCTCTCACAGCTTAAGTTGTTTATGCCTATGTGGAGTCAGTTTTAAATTGCTAGCAAAACAGATTGATGGCATTCCAGCGTGGCTTTTCCAAGGGATAAGGGGAGGTCAAGTTATCGTTCTCTCAAACGTATCAATCATCTTGTGGGCAGCACAATGGTACTCTGTTTCCTCTCCCTGTTAAGCTCAGCTCAACAAGAGTGTCTGTACTGAAGCAATGGAGGAGCCATGCCTGTTGGCTTCGGTGCAGTGGTTCCCAAATTACAGTCTGCCATCCATGCCAAACTGCAAAGCACTGGTCATAAGCAGTCCCTGGAAAGATATGAAAAATATGGGAACAGGACAGCGAGCAGCTGTTTGGCCCAAGCTGTTTAGGGCTTTTTTTTTCTCCAGTAATTTAAAATTTTCCAGAGGCACAGATTTGGAAACTTCCCAGGCTCTTGAGGGTGCTGAAATTGTTCACAGCCATTTTCAAACCGCATACTCAGGTCCATGCCAGTCGAATTCATAAAGGCAAAAAGAGATCATCGGTTCTTCAAAGACGTCTACTGAGGATTGCTGCTGGACTGCTTGCACAGCTTTTGGGTTGAGGACCTTTTCTTCCACATTTTAAAGCAAACCAGTTGGCAGCAAACAATGGATGCGGACATAAAGTTTCTGTACAGACTGAGCAGTTGCTACTGGATCATGATTTAGACTTCTTGGTAGTAAACATCAGCAAACCTACCTTCTAAACTCTGGTCCTGCTGCTTTAGAATACGGTCACTCCTCCAAACCCTGGCAGCTCTGAAAACACTGGCTGCCTACGTACAGGAAATGCAGGTTGTATTTAACAGCCTTTGAACTGTGACAGTAACTGGAGGAGCTGGGACCACTCAGCTTCTGAGTAAGCACGTATGAAGACAGAACTTGAAGAGTCTGTGCAAGTTCCCACATGAGGACTGAACAGAAGCCAAGCCCATTGTGTATCTCTCTAGGTGCCACATCTGTGTGCACACAGAGCTTGATTCTGAGGATGGCTGAATCCACTCAGCTACTTAAAGAAACCTGCATGCTTGCAATGTCTTCAGAAACCAAGTTATTTCTGGCAATGTCTAATAACGATCCACGGGTTTGAAAGTGTTTGGTGATATTCTGATGCTACTCAGATGTCATTACTAATATAAAAGTCCTGCGTATGTCAGAAATACTGTGACAAATATGTTTAAAGTAGTAGAACTCCTGGAAGATGTGTATATAATGCAGACAGATGTGATAAATCTTTTATTCAATTTGATTTATACATGAATCTAGCCTTTGTAAAAGAATTTGAATTGATCAGGCTTTGCTTTCAATGGTGACAAGGCATTTATTCATATTTCTTATGACTGATGTGAAATTTCTCTCATCTGCCACAGGCTGCGAAGCACAGTAATAAAAGATTTGGTGTTTGAATGCAGGCAGTTGCATTAGAAGATGTGTGGGTCAAGGTGTGACAGACAGCAGAGCTTGTCTGGGAATTTTTCGTCTTCAAGACAAATCCTGCTAATGTTGAGAGGAAACTGTACCCGACTTCGTTTTCAAGTATAGCAGTCTCAGGGCAAGTTTCAGATCCGTGATGTAAAATTACAGTAGTTGTCAAGCACACTCATGTTTTATTGACGCAGAAATGTTAACAAGGAATACTATTTTTGCATGTTATAATTATATCCATAGGGCATTAAAGTAGGAGACTGAAGGAATGCAATTTGTTCTGCTAAACACAAAGCTGATTGAGAAGTGATTTGGGAATAGCGTAGAAATAACTGTATAGGGGGAGCACCTTGATTTAGGTTAGCAAGACACAGTAATTTTAGATTAAAAAAAACTTAAAAATAAGGATCAGCTATTAATAGTGAGGCCAATTAACAACTGAAAATGTATGAGAATCTTTGCTGGGTTTCTCCATTACTTGATGGCCTCAGATCGGATGTGTATCTGAGCATTGTGTTCTTAAATAATAAGAATATTTGGGCTCTTTTCTATCCTTGAAGTTTGTAAAGGAGGTGAAATGAAAGGACCTAGTTGTCCCTGATATTTAACACTTCTGGAATTTTCTTCTGGCACAGATCCATTGTCTCTACAAGAGCTGTGGTAGCAGAAGATGGGTCTCTAGTTCCCCTGCTTGTTCCAGTGAATCAGAGTAAGCATTAAGAGCAGGAGGCTTAAGTAATCAGACTGGAACTCAAAAAGGGTGGGGTCAAGGATCCCCTTTTGTCACTACAGACCCCACTCAGGCAGTTACACAAATGCACAAATTCTTAGGACGTATACCAGTGAGGAGTGCATGCTTCATGGGAACACCCTTGTGGTTGTGTGAGTACAGGGGAAGGAAAGAAGGGCAAGTACAATGACAGCAAGGGAAAGTCTACATCAAAGTGGAAAAGTCAGGAGAAAAAGGAAGATTAATCTCAAAGGACATACTAAAATCAAGACATCCAAACTCCATTAACTCTTGCTATCGTTGCAAAAAGGCTGTTTCACTAACCACCATTTGTTTTGATGTCAGTTTTGCTCAGGCCTTCATAATGAAGTGGGGGAGGAGGCTGCCTTTGGCCAATCAACATGGTTGGCAGGTAATAACTTTTTGAAGAGCTGAAGATGTTGCTGGAAACCTCAGAGATTTAATTGAGGCCTTCTGTCATTAAATTGATATTATTGTGCAATGGAGCTCTGCAACAACCTAGATTAAAATATGTCATCTCAGTAGAAGCTGGCATCGAGATGGTTTCTATAGATATTAGCATAATGAAGGCTTTCAGATAAACATTCAATTAGTTTGAAACACTGCAGTGGAATGTCTTTGTAGTAAGATAATCAGAGTAGTGTTAATACTGTCTGGTTTTGTGTTTGCTGGAAGATCCTGGAAAGTCTGCTCTTTTTGGGTTTAAGTATAATTCCTAGTAATGCCCTCACTGAAAAGCAAATAACATATGAAATCTTTAATGGATTTGCAAGTTAATAATAAAAAAGGATTGATTTAAAGCTCAACTGGCTTGCCTTTTTAAATGCCAGAACCAAAGAAATTAAAAGCAGAAAAGATCATCAAGTAAAACAAAGACCAGGAAATACACCCCCCACCCACGCCCTTCCCCCATCCCTTTTCAGGCCCAATTACCTATGGCTTGCCTGAAGTAATAGCATTTTCATTTCTGTGGCCACAGATGGGAGAGTGCCTGATATTAATTGCTAATGGAATTAAGTGACTAGTCATCAGAGAAATGCTCAGGTGGAGAAAAGGCAATGTGTATCTTCGTAGCCCAAAGTGCAATGAAAAAGCTCCCATAGCTCTTTACTAGACTGATGCAGACTCCAAAAGTGCATATATCAGCTTATGTATAGATGTCACTCAGCAACTTCACTCTTCAGGTGAGACTTTTTTGGATAATTGTAATAAAAAATTGGACTGTGAGTAGGTACTTTAGTTAATTTCTGGGAACACAAATTCAGCCTGGGTTTTAACACAGTATGAGCAAAAACAGAGTGCACCTCGCTTGTGCTCACATCCCTTCCTGTCTTCACTGACCTCAGATTCCACAGAAAGAATAAGAATCCCCATGAAGTCATCAATAGCCTATAACGTCCTTCTGACGTGAATAGCTTCCCTGCTCCCCATGGCAGAACGAGAGAAATGGGTTTTTTTACACATATCTGCCGTTCCTCTTGTTCAATTTTAATTCTGGTCCCCTGAATTTCTATGTTACAGTTTTCGTTCAAAGATTTCTGTGCCTTTTTCAAGCATTACCCAGCAAAGCCTGGCAACACTCTAAAAATACAGGTTAAAATTACCCATATTTTACGCAAAGGTCTACTGAGATGGGCAATACAATTAAAGTTAAAATAAAATTAGTAACTTACAGCACAGATCCTGAGACTTGTGACTCCTGTTGCCACTTCTAGTTACAAAAACCCACCAAAACCTGCCTTTTTTAACATGCTACTGTATAGAAATGGAAATGTGAATTCCTTGGCCAAATTAAGCCAGTGATCTTTTGGATTATACTTCAGCAGTGTGGAGGGTTGACCCTGGCTGGACACCTGGTGCCCCCCACTCTATCACTCCCCCTCCTCAGCTGGACGGGGGAGAGAAAATACATCAAAAGTTTCCTTGGTCAAGGTAAGGACAGGGAGACATCACTGAGCAACTACTATCACGGGCAAAACAGATTCGACTTGGGGAAAATTAATTTAATTTATTACCCAACTAATCAGAGCAGGATAATGAGAAATAAAACCATATCTTAAAACACCTTCCTCCCACCCCTCCCATTTTCCTGGACTTAACTTCACCCCCGATTTTCTCTACCTCTTCCCCTCCCAGCAGTGCAGGGGGATGGGGAATGGGGAACGGGGGTTGTGGTCAGTTCATCACATGTTGTCTCTACCGCTCCTTCCTCCTCAGGGGAGGACTCCTCACATTCTTCTTCTGCTCCAGCGTGGGGTCCCTCCCAGGGGAGACAGCCCTCCATGAACTTCTCCAACATGAGTCCTTCCCATGGGCTGCAGTTCTTCATGAACTGCACCGGCGCAGATCCCCTATGGGGTCACAAGTGCTGCCAGCAAACCTGCTCCAGCATGGGCTCCTCTCTCCATGGGTCCACAGGTCCTGCCAGCAGCCTGCTCCAGCGTGGGCTCCCCACGGGGTCACAGCTTCCTTTGGACACATCCACCTGCTCTGGTGTGGGTTCCTTCACGGGCTGCAGGTGGAGATCTGCTCCAGCATGGACCTCCATAGGCTGCAGGGGGACAGCCTGCCTCACCAGGGTCTTCTTGATGGGCTGCAGGGGAATTGCTGCTCCAGCGCCTGGAGCAGCTCCTGCGCCTCCTTCTTCACTGACCTTGGTGTCTGTAGAGTTGTTTCTCCCATGTAGTCTCAATCCTGTCTCTGGCTGCAGTTGCTGTTCCACAGGTTTGTTTTCCCCCTTCTTAAATACATTATCCGTTATCCCAGAGGCACTACCACTGTCACAGATGGGCCTGGCCTTGGCCAGCGGTCGGTCCATCTTGGAGCCGGCTGGCATTGTGTCTGTTGGACACAGGGGAAGCTTCTAGCAGCTTCTCACAGAGGCCATCCCTGTAGCCTCCCTGCCACCAAAACCTGGCCACACAAACTCAATACAGACGGGAGCAGCTTTTTATCCTCTGGACACCAATGCACTTTGGCTTTTTGCAAAGTCACATATCCATGCAGACATTGCTCCTTCCTTGCAATGAGCTGGATCCTGGAAAATCTCTGGAGAAAGGTCACTTCATAGATGAGCGTGAAGAAAGTGGTGAAAATGTTTTTTGCACAGAAAAGAGTTTATTTAATATTGAAAGTGTTCTTTCTGGGGAAAATAAATGACCCTTTAGATTTTTTTTTTGTCTGAAAACTTTGGATTTACAGAAAAATGCATGCAGGAATGTTATTGACACTCCCCATTGCAGTCTGCTTTCTCCAGTTCAGCCACTCCAGAGCCACTCTCTTGTGCCTTGTAAATCCCGTGTGCTTCATCTGATATCCGTACAAATGTAGCGCAGATGTGTGACATGGTGTGTCAGAGGAAAAGCCAGTTAAAAATGGTGATGCTGAGGAGAGACCACTAGTCCTTGTAACAATATTTGTGGTTTAAGTGTTGATTTTCCCCTTTTTCCTCCAGAGATCTCCAGCATCCTCAGCCAGGGGAGCTGTGCCAGCCTGCAGGCATCACTAGGTGGTGCAAGCAGTCCACCAGCTCCAGCACTGTTCTTCTTCCAGCGTGAAGGAATACAGCTTCTAGCTCCTGGCCCTGCGCTCGACGTCTCGGGGTAAGGACGGTGACAATCGCGGTTCGTTTGGCAGAAGCCCAGCTAGTCAAGGGCGAACTGGTTTGAGTTAGAATGAGAACGAAAGAGAGCTGTGTTTCTCTGTGCCATTGAACCAGTCATGCTTTACCGTGCAGGCACATTTTAAATGGGTTAGAAAGTTTCCACGGGGTAAATTTTTCTCATGACGAAACAGTGTTTCAATAAATATTTCTGGTTTGCTTAACGATTTTGGTACCGGGTAACAGAACGGTAAGCACTGGAGTTGCATAACCAGTTCATTGGGCTGCAGAGCTGTCTTGTGCTCTGTTAGTTAACCATCTTGTAGGACATCAACTCAGCATCACAGTTAGAGCTAAGTTTCCAAGAGAGTTTGGTTGTTAGATATGTAAATGAAGTGTCTGATAATTCTAAATCTTACTGTTTCTTATTCTTCAATATAATGGTCGTGGAAGGTGCACAATACTGAACTTCAACACAAAATTGGAATCAACTGCATTTTTCACAAAGTTCCAAGTTAGTTCTGTGAGTGGACCTCTTACTAGGCAAAAATAGTGTCAGAAACATAAGCACATTTCCAAGCTGCCAGGAAATTTTGCACATTAGGAAAATGAGCAACTCTTAGGACAGGAATAACAGTTGTAACAGAAGAAATGTATGGTATGAGGAGCTACTGGAGAGAGCCTAGCGGAGGGCTACGAGGATCATGAGGGAACTGGAGCATCTGTCCTATGAGGAAAGGCTGAGGGAGCTGGGCTTGCTTAGCCTGAAGAAGAGAAAGCTGAGAGGGGACCTTAGAAATGCTTATAAATATGTTAAGGGTGGGTGTCAGGAGGATGGGGCCAGACTCTTTTCAGTGGTGCCCAGCGACAGGACAAGGGGCAATGGGCATAAACTGAAGCATAGGAAGTTCCCTCTGAACAGGAGGAAGAACTTCTTCACTCTGAGGGTGACGGAGCCCTGGAACAGGCTGCCCAGGGAGGTTGTGGAGTCTTCTTCTCTGGAGATATTCAAGACCCGTCTGGACAAGGTCCTGTACAGCCTGCTGTGGGTGACCCTGCTTTGTCAGGAGGGTTGGACTAGGTGACCCGCAGAGGTCTCTTCCAACCCCAAACATTCTGTGATTCTGTATGTTTATGTGATACTGAACAGGTCCAGCAAATAACTTGCTCTGTTACCCTCTTGTGAGAAGTCAGAACATGGTAAAGAAAAACAAGAAAAATCATTTATTGATGGTGTCGGTTTCTGGTTTTGTCCGCAGTTAATCTCGAAAGGAAATACAACTGTGAAAGGAATTGCAATGTGGAGCACATTTTCTCAGAATCACATTCCTCCAAGGATCATCCAGGAAACCAGAAGCTGTCAAAGCTATGAGCCAAATGACATCTCAGTTGGTTCTGAACCATTGGGTTTTCTTCCATTCTTCTGGAAATTGGTTGTCAAAAGAAAAGCTTACCCAGGAAGGTCAAAGTGAGTGAGCAAATCTGGATTACTTTTTTTTTTGCTCCTAAGGGATATTCCAATCTTTGAGCATTTGTCTTTGACTGAAAGTAGGATTTGAAAATGTTGAAAACTATTGAAATCACATAGCTTCATTGCAATTTCCCCCAACTGTGGAGTTGAAATATTTACTGTAAAAAATGCAGTTTGGATTTTTGTGGAAGCTCTTTTCCCTCAGGAAATCCTCCTGATGGAAAATTCCCAGCTGGTTCTTGAGGTTAGATTTTTATGCCCTGTTTGCTTTCATTTTTTTCCTTTTTGTTTTCCTTTGTTCTCTTCATTGTGCCTTGACATTAATGGGTTGTAATGCTGAAGACTGTGGGCTTGCATTCTCATTCTAGTTGTTATGGTCATCAAATGTACAATGTGTGCTTGATTCAGAAAGCAGACAGATAGAAGTCTTTGCCGATAAGTAATTTCTTTACCCCATTTTGTACTTATCCCCACATGAGTAACAGTAAGACAAAGGAAGAACTTCTCTAGGAGTCTGTTGGGGCTGGCCAAATTTTTTTTCACTGAAACACTTTCACACACACAATGTTAATCAGTTGTTCTAAAAAACCCACAACTTTATCTGGAACTGGTTTGAGTTTTTTAGTGAAAATCCAGTAATATTTTTTCATATTTTAAACAAGCTTTTAGTTGAATATTTTTAGGAAAAAAAATTGTGTTAAAAATTCTTTTATAGTCTAGTTGACTTCATTTTCTTTCGCTTATGAGCTGTCCTCGAAACACTGATTAGATAAGCTTACAAATCTCTTGACTAAGTGCCTGTTTTTAACTAGGGCCAGTTAAAATGAGAAAGAGGCAAACAGTGACCACGTTGAGAATTCTGGGGTAGCTGACTGAGCCAGCCAGACCCCAAATTTTTAAGATAATCAGGTACCTATGGGATGTGAACACTTTAACCATCTTAAAACTATTGACTGGTATTTCAAAGGGATTAAGCTCCCCTAGTAGGTGATTTGCCAGTGGCGATAACTCTAGTAGCAATTTTAACTGTATTTTTCCTACTTAGTCATAGTGACAAGTGAATGAAAGAAAACAAGGAGAAAGGTGGAAGCTTTAGAAATGCTGCTCAAATTCCAGACTTCTTCTATGTGGATCAATTTCCAAAACTTTCGGACGGGTTCACACTACTTTGCTCAATTTAGCTTAGACATCTTAGGTTAGGGGTCTGTTCGTGGAAGTTAGGCTGAGGGTCACTGTCCTGGTTTTGGCTGGGGTAAAGTTAATTTTCCTCCCAGTAGCTGCTGTGCTTTGGATTTAGTATGTGAAGAATGTTGGTAACACTGATGTTTTTAGTTGTTGCTAAGAAATCAAGGACGTTTTTCAGTTTCCCATATTCAGCTAATGAGTAGGTGTGCAGGAGCTGGGAGGGAGCACAGCCACACAGGTAGCGAAGTTGGCTAACAGAAATATTCCATACCATGGACGTCATGCTCAGTTTACGAATGGGGGTTGGCTGGGGGCAGGAATCCTCTTTTTTCCTCTTTTTTCTGTGAGTTTGGTCTTTTTCGAGAGCTCCACAAAATCTGCGATATCTGTGTTCCGCGATTGCTACCTGGGGACTGACTGCAAATTGGTCACTGGGCAGTGAGGAAAAAATTGTATTGTGTATTGTTTGTTTTGCATATTCAATATTATTGTTATTAGTAGTAGTAGTATTTTCCTTTGTTGTTTCATTAAACTGCCTTTATCTCAACCCACAAGCTTTACCTTCTGCCACTTCCACTGGAGGGGAAGAGGAGGGTGAGCAAGCGGCTGTCTGGTCCTAGTTGCTGGATGCCAGGTTAAACCTTGGCAGGCACAGAAAGACAAATCATTTCTGAACAGTTGCTGGAAGAAAACGAGGAAGAGAGGCCTTTGGTGAACAGGATGCTCCCTGCACTCTCTGCCCTGGATAAAATTGTATTTCTATATGTATATGCTAGGTCTGGCAACATCAGTGCCTTGACAATTATGAACTGTGTTGTGTTTACAAAATATTTGGCACGGTACACAGAAAAATACCCCATTTCAAAAGGTAAAGCTTGAGAGAGGCCACACATTTCAAATCACAGCTTTACACGAGAAACAAAGCAGTTTGGATTTCTGTGCCCAAACTCTTTTCCTCCTGAGATGTGAAACTATTCTGGGAGTAAAGAGGGACGCGAGGTACTTGACAAACCATTCAGGGCTCAGAAAGAGGATGTGGTGCTGACACTCGTTTTGCTTTAAGAAACAAAGCAAAGAGTGGTAACTTATTTCAAGTTTCAGACCTTTAGAATGCAGACAGAATCTGCTCACATAAAAAAAACCTGCTCCTTGATTGAGTTGTTTCATTAGCTGTATGAAATGAGACAAGGAAACACTTGGGAAACCGGCGAGATTTAGAGGCAAAGAGTGAATTCAAAGAGATGATTTGAAGGTTATGTGGCAAAACGCTCAGTTTCTTCAGCTAATTAGGGCTGCTGGGACTGTTGGGGAATGTGCAGTTTCTAGGTCATATTAAGTTTAAGAAGCTTCTTCTTTAGCCAGCTGAAAAATAAATCTCGGCTGAACTGTTTTTGCAATGCAGTTATTTTCCCCCTAGGTTATCTATCTTCATTTATTCTTGACATATACTTAGCAACAGAATAGGGTAAAGGCAGAAACCACACCAGTTTATTAAAATCTACAGTTCATCTTCCCTTCCACTCTTGAAGATCCTCCAAGCAATTTTAAACTGTAAAACTTCATATATGCAATAAGTAGTGCTTAAAATGTACTTGTTCAAGCTGTACCAGGTGATGGCTGCTGCTGCTGAGTTTCTCATGCTCTGAAAACATGAACGACAAGTCTAGACGGCCCAATCCTGGGTGCTGTTTATCTCAAGAAGCTGACTGTCTTGGTAGAGGATGTGACCCAGGATTTCTAAATGGGAAGTTCTTGCATAAGAAGTTTTTTCTTCTGCTGCAATCGTGCAGCTTCTGATTGTTGGAGACTCAGTGCAGATTCCAGTCTGAAATCACAGCTGATCCTGCCATCCCCATCTTACAAGACCATGTAGTAGCTTTCTGAGCAACAAGTCATCCTCTACTTTTGGGCTCCTATCAAGTCTGTTTCAACCATTTGCACCTGCATGCTGCAGTGACTAATCTAGTTATGTATCAGTGGCACTATCTGTTTCTTGCAGGCATGGCCTGCAGGCAGAGAAAAGTCTGAGATAAAAACCATGAGAAAATCCATATCATTGAATAAAATGCAGTCAGAAAACAGTATTTTAATTTTTTTTTTTAAGTTATGAAAAATATCACTGTTCCTACTTTTGTTCCTTAATCAGGAGATGAGCAGATTATTTTCTGACAGTGTGGAGGCTTTACTTTCAACTGCTTCTGCGGTTTGGCTTTTGTGCTTTTTTTCTTGATGAAATCTAAAATAAAGCTGGCATTTTCACCTTCCATTTATGTTTCATTCTGGATTTTAATAAGAAAATGAAAATAAATGGCTATTTCATAATGAAATGGAAATGGAAATTTGACTTGTGAGCAGGTTTTTTTGCTTTATCTAGAAACTTTACCAAAGAGTGTCAAAACTGTTACTTTATATTTTGTGAAACAAAAGGCTTTGGGCTTTCACCTACCTTCCAGTCTACTCAAATGGAAACATAGCTCTCTGAGCCACTGATTTCAGTCTCATTCATTAAGTTCTTGGCACTATTTTAAAATCAAAGCCTCTTATTTAAAGTTGAGCCTTTCTACTTCTTCAGACAGCCACCCGAGCTATAGCTAGAGTACATAGTGCTCATTTTTCATGACATATGACTTTTGCAGGAGCAGCACCCCTGCCTCAAACATGTCAGCAATGAAGGACGTGTTTAGTGCCTGCTTCTGTTATTTCTGCAGTGATGGCTCCTGTGGGCTGGTGGCAAGTAGGAGGTGGAGAGAATGACTCCTTAGGTACAGGCTGGAACGTGATGCAGATCTTCCCACTGTCTTCACACTTCCAGAACCTGATCCCTCTTTTCCCCTGTGCTGCTTTTGGGTATTTTCAGTGCAAGACAAGGCCTGTAATTACAAAGGCTGCACACATTCAGGACCCCTGAGAGATACTAAGCCAACTAACTGGGCAGCGCCACAGAGATCTGCCTAGGATTTAGCTCTGGTTTTCTCTCCAGGAAAGAAGTACACAAGGGAAGAAAGGGACAGCCCCCACTATTCTCTTGCTTTTTTTTATGTACCACAATGCGTGAAAGACAGTTATTCCTTTCAGACCTTTTCCTTTTTCTAACAAAAATCCTCATTTCCAAGAAGACTGGAGTGCAAATTACCTTCTCTATTCAATTACAAAATCTGATCACTGCCTTTTCTTTTTTCACCACTAATAAAAGCTGTTGAAGTAAAGCAGTCATCTCTCGTCATGGAAAACCAGGCACTTAAGTCACCTTGAGATTAAAATATATATTGCTATACCCTTTCTTGGGAATGTAGTGCAGTAATTGCTTAAGACAATGACAACAGGGACTAGAAGGAACATGTTTTTGTGGAACACTTCCAGGGATAATGAGTAAAATCCTCCCCTGGTTTAAATCAGCAAAGCTCCACCAAGCTGCTACGCTGGCTGATGTAAATTATCATGTCTTCATTGAGGTCAATGGCCCAGCTCCTCCAGCTCTTGTAACTTGGGATATTTCCCTGAAATATAAACTATAATCCAGTCATTTTAGATGTATATAACAACCCAGGTGCAGTAGATCACTAGCTAATGTTCTATGCTGTGTGCTGAAATATGCTCTTAGGACAGGGTAGGAATGTGGCATGAATTTTGCTACCCATGCAACAGCTTGAGGAATAGCTAAGCAAAGATGTGCCATATCTTCAGGCTGTCTTGCTGCCTGTCATGGCTGAAGTGGCAAACATCAACTAATTGCACCTACACTTATTCTGGAAAAAGAGAATAAATGGGATGGGGGCTGTTTAAAAGCAGTAGGGACTTGATTTCATAAAGCTTTGCTAGTGCTTATGGTTTTGCTGCAGTTCTGTTGTGAGAACTCGGGTGATCAAAGAATTGGTGAAACAAAGGCTGGGTCCAGTGCTCTGCTACTAAACTTTGAAGAAAAAAACAAAAACCTTGCCCCTACAGAGTGAAAACTAGAGATTCATCATACTAATAGGAAAGAGAAGCCAAGCACAGGTTAGGGGTAAAGTGTTACAATCAGATAATATTTGAAACCTCAACAGAGTGCCCTTCAAAGGTCGCGTTGTCTTATATATTAAGTATCTATGGAAACACTTCAGAGGCTGGAAAGCTCAAAGTAAAGGTTGAATGTTTAACCTCTAGCTTTAAAAGGTTCTACATGCACATTACAAAAGCAGACAAAAACCACACACTAGTACTTCTCATGTGATATATGAAGGGATTATTTTGTTGTTTTTTCATCCATATACATGCATATTTTTGCAAGTTTCTTTAAATATGAGATCTTGTTCTGTTTCAACAATGTATGATCTTCATTGCATTTTTGTGTGGCAGAGAACTGTTGGCTTTGAGACCTTACAGATCAGAAATGGGTGTGACTTGGCTAATTCTAGCAGTGTTAGCACAGACAAACCTTTAAACAGTTCAGCATGAATTCTGAGATCAAGCACTATAGATTCATATCCAGCCCTCATATCTTACCGTGCATTAACCTTGTCCACATAATGAGTGCTAGCATAGTGCTAACAATTCTACTTTTCTTTCTTCACAATAAATTAATGAAAAGCCTTCGATAGCAGTCTTTTAAGACTTGAAGAGATCAAGCCTGAGATTTGAAACAGTGATCCCTATTGAATTTCTATGCAGACATAAGTCAGAATGAAATAATAATATTTGCAAATATTTAGGCTTACATTTGTGTGGCCTTGAACTCTGGGGCCCATGGATAGAGCTGTAGGGAGACAAGAGAATTTTATTCCATGATTGAGGAGATAGCATTAAAGAGATGATTCTGATTGGGACTCTGCCTCATCTTCTTTTAATATCTGCCCAACATGATACTAGAAAGTCAGGGTTCTGGTTTTGAACACTGGCCTTGAAAAGCCCTAGAACGACAAAATCCATTTGCAGGCCTTCTATTTTTTTTCTTTTTCAGATTTTTGCGTAGAGTGAAAGGCAGCTTAGGCCAGATTGAACTGCCACATACTGCTCCCATATTGTGGGTCCTTATTTTGAGACCACCAGCTTCTCAGGGTAAACATCTGCTAAAAGTCACATTCATAGTCTATTGGCATTAGCCCTTAAAGCAAGGCTGATGACACCACCTGATCTATCTTGTGTGTATGCTCTTTGGAAATAGCCATCCGATACAATGGGTCTTCTCTTTGGGGGTTTTAGTTGCCAGGATGAGTAATGAGTAGCACAGCTAAAAACATTAGTCCAGGTTACCCTGTTTTAAACTCAGCTCATGGCCAAGTTTCTGCTGAACTTGGGAAGGAAAACATCAGCCTCTCCTTGCCCTTTGTCTTGTCTTTGCCAATTCAGCTTTCCTTTTCAGGTGTATGCCCCCAGCTCACGCAAGAGAGTGCTGTTTTCATTTAGTGTGCAAGGCAGAAATGTTTACGGTGAAAAATGCTCATTCTGGAGAATAAAACATTTACTTTCCTGTACTTTCTCCATTGCATTCTCAGCCTTGCAAAACTGCCAGTTGGAGTCAATCACGTTTTCAATGCATTTTCTCCTTTTTCTCTCCACAAAAGATTCTATTTTCTAATCTATATCACAAAGCAGCTTATTTTATACTGAATCTGGAAGGGGTTCATTGGTCAATGAGTTTTTCTCTCTCCCTATATATATAGGGGTAGTATGTATATAGGTATATATAGGGTGATACACCTCATTCTGCCTTCATTCTGACTATGAAGGTGAAATTGAGGTAAGGGTGGTCTGGCTCTCTGCATCTGCTGCCAGGAGAGTACATTCACTCCTAAACAAGCAAATGCTGTAGTTGCTTTAAAGCACATCCTGAGCAATCTGAAGTTTTTCTGCTACGCCAGTGATTTGCGAAGCAAGTGGACCAGAGCTGATGTTAGCCCATCAAAGAGCCTGCTCCATTTTCATGGTGAAAACTCTATTTGAAGTTTTGTGTTTAATGGTGTGGGACTCTATAGACCCCTGAATTGCATGCTGTTATTCCAGATGTGGATTGTCTCTATAGGAATGCAATTTCACAGTCATTAAACATTTTAAGTTCATCAAGAGCTAATTATAGCAGAGAGCATGAGAGCAGAATCTTCAGAGCCCTGGTGGACAGAAAAGCCTATTGATCATTCAGTTGATTTTTATTACTTGGTATTGAGCAGCAGGGCTGCCTGCTGTTGTATAATCTGTTTTTTTTATTTTCTGATCATTATACTAGACTCATGAAGTAGTCTAGCTTGCTCTGATACAGGGCATTGTTTGAGTGGCATATCACCTGGTGTAGTGTACAGCATTACTGCAGCTCTCCAAAATTCCTGTCAGTGCTATTTTCTAGAGAATGTGCTGTTTTTTTCCAGACCTTTCCCCTGGAGCTATACATCCAATGGTGATGTCTCAGAGACTGAAATGAGCCAGCTTCTAGCTTCTGGTGTGCTGATGCTGACTCACACTAGCTCCATTGGCTTGGTGAGTTTCTGGTGTGGGAGAGGAAGGAAAATTTGGCAGTGTGGTGAGACATAGTCGCTCATTGCAGTTTTGGCACTGCTCCTGGAATTTACTGTGTGTGATCTGAGTATTGACTCACTAGGAGCATCGATCAATCACAGTATCAAGCCGCTCATCTTTGCAAGAGAAAATAAACTGAGAAATGGTATTTGCTCTACTAACAGCCACAAAGCTGTCAGGTTTCTGCCCAGCTCCTGGGAGACAGGCAAAAAGGAACAGGAGATCCTGCCATTCCTGTAAGCTGCTTCCTCTTGTGACTTGCTATCGCTGATCTCTCCACTCTTATACTCTTTTCTCCATCCTGTTTCTGTTAGCTGCTGCTTGCAATGGAAAGATAAGCACAAATAACTGCAAACCTGCAAGCTGAGGAGTTAGGTGCTCAAGACGAATTTTGATGTTAATGAGCCACGCAGAGCAGGCAACAGGCAGCCCCAGAGGATTCATCAGGGACTTGTGCCAGATACCTGTTGAAACAATTGGAAAGATTGCCACTGACTTCAGTAAGCTCTTGTTCCTTTCCTAATTGCACTCTTTTGTGCTTCTCAGGGACTTGAACCCAGGAACCTAGATATGCTGTGCTCGTGTACCTGCAGCTCCCTAATGTTTTTTCTGTGCCAGGGCTCTGGAGAAATAGGCTGTATCTAGAAGATAGACTTTGGTCATCTGGGTACATTAAGTTATGCACCTCAGGGCCTCAGTTTCCCCATCTGCTAAGAAAAAGATAACGATGGTTGCTTCTTTTAAAAAAATTCCTGAGAACTTCTCATTAGTTGCGTAGAGGAGCTGATTGCTTGCATTGTTAGTTTGAATGACTGGACAGTAAGAAAAGGAGATGAGCAAAACCAAAATAGATATATCTAGGATAAGGGCAGCTCCACTGGTGATCCTCTGAGAGCCATGTGTTGTGGCAGACAAAGATCAGACCACCACTGGGCCAGAAGCAGTTAGCTTAACTAAACTGTCTCTTTGCTGTAAACAGTCTATGTTTAGGATCGGACCTTTGAAAGCTGTCAGGATTGTTCGAGCATGATCACGTTGAAATCAAGTGTCAAAACTCAACTGCATCAAGAAGGAATGTAGACTGCTGCAGACCTTTGTGGTAAAGAACACACTGAATGCACAATCACTCTTTCGTCTTAAGGATATTTCTGCTAGCTCCTTCTGGTAGCTGTTTTCTTTAAGAATTCAGTGGAGAGAAAGAAAGAAGAAAGTGCATTTAAGATGCAAGGAGACAAAGCCGTGTTAAGTTTCATTTACAGAGATGAATTGGGAACAGGTGCTTCACATAACTGAGGGGCACCATTCTGTGAGAGAGCCCTTGAGAGTCAAGAGAAAGGAATTACAAAGAGCAACAGTATATTCAGAAAGATAACTATAATCAAGCCCTTTCCATGTCTATTAAGGGGAAAAGACAACAACCACAAATGCAATGGAGAGATTAAAATTGACTTTGTAAAAAGCCATTTTTTATTTATTTTTTGTTTCTCTGAAATAATTTCAAAACCGAAGGAAGGAATAATGGAAGCATTTACAGAATATATCAATAATACCTCATTATCCAGCTTTGCTTCAATCCACTGATTTCAATTTTCTTTTGAGTAAGCGGCGTTTATCAGAGGACTTAGCATATGAATGGGGAGAGGGGAGAAATGTAAAATACATGCTCTAGATTTACATGTCTTAGGATGCCAAATAGCCATCAAAACTAATTGTTTCTGAAATGCTTTATAAACCTTATCTTATGTGTTGACCCTAATCAGAGCAATTAATTTCATAATGAATTCTTTCTACACACACCCTGTCTTATTATTATCTTTAGTCTAAATTAATAACATCATGATAATAATTAGTAGATATGAAATTGTCTCTTCACTATTTCTCATAGCATGTGGGCTTGATATAAAAGAACAACAAGGATGACAATTAGAGGAAAACGTCAGCTGTATTGATTGTTGTGCACCTTAACCTTAGCATCTGCAAAATAGGCTTTATTTAAATGTGAATATCTTTGATATTCTCCCTCTATTTCTCCTCTTCTTTTATTTCAACAGTTTTCCTTCCTGCAAGAAGCAAACCTCTCCCCCTCAAGGCTCTCTACAAGAAGATAAAAGTAGAATTTTAGGGACTGATTCAAAGTGTGCTGATGCCAGATTTTAGAGCAAATAAGCAATACGGACTTATGATTTAGGAGAGCATCAGCATCTGGGGATCCATCTATAATCTCTAAACCCTTCTTGAGGTTTCAGCTTTCCAGAAAAACTCAGGAAAAATGGACATCTTTTTATATTGGACAGTGGCTTTATGGCCTCACTTAGACAAATTAATCTGAGTAGGGTGCTGCTGTCACAGTGCCAGTTCCACTGCTTGCTCTGCCTCACTACCTAACCATGGGAAGGTAGTGTGAGAGAGTAATGGAACTGCCCATGTTTAGAAGAGCATGAAAGAAATGAAACTACAGCCTTAGCCCTATTATTACTATTGCCTTTATTGAATACTTTACTGTGTTTCAATCAATTACTGAAATAAGTCTTCTCCCTTCTCTGAAGGTAAAAATCTCTTTGTACAGGCATGGCTGTAAGATGACAGTCCCTGTCAGTCCACAAGCCCTGCCTTCAGGCCCGGTTCTGTTACAGCCTTAGAATTTCCACTCTCCTTTATTCAAAGTCCCTTTTCCAGCCTGTGAAGTCACAAGACAACATGACACACGTGCATTAACAAATTATTGCCTGAAGCCAACAGCTTGAACAGGGACAGAGACAGGAAAAGGCACAGGGAAGAGTTGCTTCAGAATGTTTTATTCATGCACCTACTGATGATGTATGGTCTACAGCTTTATGGTAATAGGAAAAAAAAGAGCTCTGTTGTGGGTTGTTGGTTTTTTTTTTTTTAAAGGCGGTAATGATCAAGACCATGGCATATTAAGCACAAAAGGAGAGTCTTCTCTGAAACAGAAGATATTAAGTCGCTTTGGTTCTTTAGTGCAAGCAGAAGAGCTCAACCTTAGCTTCTCATTCTGGAAACTGAAGTTGGAAGAACGCATTCCCTTGATGCCATTTCAAAAAGAGATAGCTAACATTTCCCCTGCAAAGGGAGGTATTTTGATGTTTTGCAAAGAAAGCTTGTGACAGAATCACATTGCTGACGGTCAAGATGAAGGTGCAGCTACCACGGAAATACAGTCCCTTGTGTGTTTCATTTTTTTCTAAATCAGTTGTGAATAGATTTTAAACTATCTTTGTACCTTTGAAATGAGCATCCTGAAGTGCTGCCTGTATCACAAAATCTGAAATTTGGTGTGCAGGTTAAAACGTTAAGTACAAAATGTGGTCTTGATATACAAATAGTGAAGGTTTCCTTGTTATTGGCGGTACTAGTGTGAATCTTAGATCATCAAACCAAGTTCACAGTCCCCTCATGTTTTGTGCCGCGCACATGGGTAGTAGGAAAGATTCAAAGGCCCTCTGCTCTGCACACACCAAGGGTGTATCTGAGAGGTAATCATGACCTGCCTGATGCACCTTTCATCTAACAGGTGAGGGCCTACCAGAAACAAAAACATGGCACAGGCCGCAAACTCCAGAACGTGTAGAATGAGTACTTCTACAGAAACAGTGGTCAAACAAGAAATTTCTGGTTTCTATGTTTTGTTCTGACTGTTTTTTTTAATCTTCAAATATGAAATTAAGATAACGGGTAACCAAAAAAACTATTTCACAAAGTCTTGATGTTTTTACAAATGCCAAAATGTTTCCTCACTTCTACTTTTTGGGCCAAGAATATTTGCCAAATTCTACTGAAATTTTACATTAATTTTAGAAAATGAAACAAAGTTAATTTCTGTTGTGTAGAAGTTTTCACAAGCTTCTCTTTAATCTGAGAACAGAACCTCCTTTGGCATCCTCACCTATTGCCTGCCATGCTCTGCGGCACACCAATCCAGAGTCCAGACCTGCTTGGTAGCAGCATGTCCATACCGGCCTCTGTAACAGAAGATGGAAGCAGAACTTACAGTGCTATCTGTACTTGTAAAGCCAAATAGATTTCAGTGTAAGTAATCTTCTCCAGATTTGCTCCCACCTTTATTTTTTAATAACTCTACATTAATTCCTGTGTCATTTGTATGGCTACGTTGGTCCTCTTACGCTTTCATTTCACCTTCGGCTTTGGTTCAGAACATACAGTTCACACATGTGAAGTTCACATGACATGAATGGATTCCTTCTGGTGGCTATTGGCTGTTGCTGGTGAATACACCAGCAGGCTGTGCTGCCATTTAGCGAGACCTGGACAGGCTGGAGAGTTGTGTGCAGAGGAACCTGATGAAGTTCAACAAGGGTAAGTGCAGGGTCCTGCACCTGGGGAGGAACCCAATGCATCAGTACAGGCTCGGGGCTGACCTGCTGGAGAGCAGCTCTGCAGAGAGAGACCTGGGTGTCCTGGTGGATGACAAGTGAACCATGAGCCAGCAGTGTGCCCTTGTTGCCAAGAAGGCCAGTGGTATCCTGGGTTGCATTAAGAAGAGTGTGACCAGCGGGTCGAGGGAGGTTCTCCTTCCCTCTACTCTGCCATAGTGAGGCCCCATCTGGAGTACTGTGTCCAGTTCTGGGCTCCCCACTTCAAGAAAGATGAGGAGCTACTGGAGAGAGTCCAGTGGAAGGCTACAAAGATGATTAGGGGACTGGAGCATCTCCACTACGAGAAAAGGCTGAGGGAGCTGGGCTTGTTCAGCCTGAAGAAGAGAAGGCTGCGAGGGGACCTTATAAAAGCTTATAAATATCTTAAGGGTGGGTGTCAAGAGGACGGGGCCAAACTCTTTTTAGTGGTGCCCAGCGACAGGACAAGGGGCGATGGGCACAAACTGAAGCACAGGAAGTTCCGTCTGAACATGAGGAAGAACTTCTTCACTCTGAGGATGAAGAAGCACTGGAACAGGTTGCCCAGGGAGGTTGTGGATTCTCCTTCTCTGGAGATATTCAAAACCTGCCTCGACAAGGTCCTGTGCAACCTGCTCTAGGTGACCCTGCTTCGTCAGGAGGGTTGGACTAGATGACCCACAGAGGTCCCTGCCAACCCCTACGATTCTGTGATTCTGTGGCCATTTCTAGCAACCAAAAGCCCTGTAGTTTTAGTCTATTTTCTGTCAGGTGAGATTTGACATTATCCAAGGCACATCTTGTGTTGTTCAAATAACAGGGACTGATCTTAGCCTCACTTTAACTCAGTTACTGGCAATAACTCCAGCTTTGGCTTTACTACTTGACTTCTGTGTATCAATGTTGACTTAACCAGCCTGAAGCTCAGGTGCTCTTGGGACAGATAGTATAAAGAACTCAGGTCCTATTAAGGCACTTAAAATCTGTGAGCATTTTAAATAATAAGACACTAGTGGTCACTAAAAACAGTGGGGTCTACAGAGCTAAGATGTTTTGGGAAAACAACCTGTCCATAATCTTGACAGCCCCAGATGTTCTGGTGGTTTAATGGCATTGCACCCAATGGAGATTTAGGGACTCCACAGTGTAGTTTGTGAATGCCTTTGCTCTCTAATCCAGTAAGGTGAGTAGCCATAGGGTAAAAACAGTGTGCAGACTTCTTTCTTAATTGTACGTTAGGCACGTCATTTGGCATGATGTCAGGCTGGAGTATTTTCTAAGTGATCTCCAGGCCTGTGAAATCTATCAGGCACCCAAAACATCTCTGCAGAGCTGTAGGCAAGCAAAGGGGCTGAGGAGATACAGAGGAGTCAGCTCAGAGCATGTATTTCTGCTTCAGTTCCACTAGAGTGCAGTTTTGCCACAGTCAAAACTGAGAAGAGCAGATACGACCAGGGGTGCAGCATGCAAATTCTCTCAGCATGTGCTTTATCCCACATAGCGTTGTCTCACTGAGACTAGGATGCAAGCTCTGTTGCTTGGTTGTGTGCAGAACTAATACTAAAGACTAAGAAGTCTTGCTAAAGACCAGGTGGTTTTTTTAGATTCCAATCAGAGAGTTGGATTATACTTAATTGAAGTTTAGCATTGATTGTATTGGAACTAGACAAATTCTTAATGTTTGGCATATGCTTAGTTGTACATGTTTGAATTACCTTGCTGAATCAGAATCTCCTTTAATATAAAATACAGAAGTGGCAGAAAATTTGCCAGAACGGGGTAAGACACGGTCAGCCTTTGAGATTGCACTGAACAGTAAATTATGTTGATCCTTTAACACAGAAAGCACAGCTGAGTTAGTATGTTGTGTGTCTGTTCAGTGAGCTCAGAGAAAATACCAAAATTAGATTTAACTTTTGAACTTTCTGCAAAGGAAGAAAAGAAGAAGTGCTGATACTTTGTTAAAGAGATGGTTGCTTCTAAGCATAAACTTTTATTGGTGTTTCCAGATATTGAATCAATTCATGTAGTACTTTTGTCATCTGTCAAAAAAATCTTTGCCTTCCTTCTTCTAAACAGTTTCAACAGGATTATTTTTACTCATGAAGAATTATTTCACTGAAACCCACTGATTTGTGCAGCTGTACTGTTTAATGTGCTGCCTACCATGGTCATAAGGTTATTGAATTTCCCCTCTGAAAAATATAACCTGGCTCCTGTGGCCTGATTCACACCATAGTGAAAGTCTCAGAGTTCCCTCCCTACCTTATGCACCTAGCCCTCCTGCATCAGTTCTTACATCCTTTCTGTGAAACACTAAAAGCTCTAGACAAGTTCCAGAGGAGCAGACCTGGACAGAAATACTCTCCATAGAAAGCTTGTCCAGAAAACTCAGCTAGTACACAAGGAAGTCCCTTACACAGAACTGAGAGAAACTGAGCAGAAAAATGAAGGGAAAAAAAAATGTACCTTTACCTGTCTTTCTCAATTGCAGGAATGAATGACTGGTCAAACCCCACAAGTGTGAATTAAAGCTGGCTGATAAGAAAGATTAGTTCATCTAAGGTGAGTCATGAGGTTTCAATGCATTTCACTTAGGCCTGTCAGGATATTCAAACAGCTGTAAAAACACTGAAATAACCACAGTGTTTTTCAAGTTAAAAAAAAAGGCCTATAACTTTTATAGAAGCTAAAGACCCTATGTCTTTAACCAGCTCTAAAATATTGTGGCTTATGAATTTTCTGTGAAATCTCCATAAGTAGAAACTGCTTATAGAGATGTCAGGGAAATTGTTTTTCAGCTGCTTCTACTGGGGACTGTTAGCTTTATGTTAGTATTAACAACACTTGTGAAATAATTCTGCTACAAGCAGACTTTCAGAACTGGATATTTCATGACAGCATTTGAATTGTCCTCACTCGCATCATTTTCCTGATTACCTATGTTGCCTTCTGATAGATTGTCTTCAAAACTGTTTGGCTTGCAGCCCGCCAGGCATGTAACAGTGAAGGCAGCTGGCCTGAAGTCTTTTTGTAACCCTAATCCCTACTCCTTTAAAGATGTGCTTCTTTAAGCTATGCTATAGAGCCATGCTTTCAAAAATAACTGTCATCTGCAAAAACTGAACATAGGATGAATCGAGCCTACTATTTCATTTAGAGCAGAGTGGGGCCTAGCTGAGCACTTTACAGGGTAACCTGAAATACCTTCAAGGTTCAAAGAACCTTGGACCAGCTCTAAATTATTCAGAAAGCCAGAACCTCTTCCAAAGTATTTCCTATGTTGGGAATGCTGCCTGAGCTGCTCAGATAGTTAGGTAATATTTGCCTCAAGATAGTATCTCAGCTGGTTGTGAGCATGACTCACCACATCCTTTTACAGGATGGCGGGTGAGCAAAGGCAGGATGGAGAGAGGAATGCCCTGAGGTCTTTGTTAAACGGAGGGGATATGTGCCAATTGAAATACAATCAGTGAAAGCAAAACCTGCTTCTGTGATAAATAGTAGCTTTCCTTGTGCCTCATAACGTTTTGCCCTCACGAAGAAAGGACCTGTGATTGAGACTTTCATATTACCCCAGACATATTACTGCTGGATTTAGTTTGTGTACCTAACTGAAACTGGAATGGCTCATGGCTCACTGCAGCTTTCCATCACATGAACCCTCTTGACATTATTTATGCGACTGCTAAGTGACACAGAAACACATCCCAGAGAGAAGCAGAGTGGAACAAAGGGGTACAGAAAGGTCAGGTCAATACCGTGTGGCTGCTTGGCTGCTTCCTAGGAATGGAAAGAGAAATTCTTCTCCTCTTGAATCCCTCCTTTTCTGTTCTTTGTTAGCAAAATTAGTTTATGGGTTGTGACATCGAGGGCTTAATTTTCCTTTTATTTCTTTGGAGGGCCACAATTACACAGAAAGCAATAAAGTAAAAATATGGATGTAGATGTTCTCTTTTAAAACTACCAGCAATTGGCTGTCACACATTCGTGCTTTATGCTGCAGACACTCTCAGATCAGTACAAGACACTAAAACATATTCTGTGTTTCAGGAACATCTGTTGGCATATCATCATCTGAGAACAGATTTGCCAATCTCCATCAGAAATGCCACTAATACATGTTTATATCAAGAGTCCAGGCATGTAGCAGGAGCTCATCATTGTCTTGAAGCTATTTTTTTTTTGTCATGGTATACCAGCCTCTGAAATCTAGCAAGCAGGAAAATGTCTACTGTCTAATCAGTGGTACAGAACAGGTTTTGTGAGAGGAGCAACGTAACGGATGAGCAGGTTGAAAGCAAATATAAGGAAATGCTTTCTCATACATGCAGTTAATCTGTGGAACTCGTCACCATATGATGGTGTGAATGCTAAGAGCTCACAAAAGTTTGAAAAGTGACTGAATAAATTCAGGAAAAATAGAAAAATCACTGGAGAGTGTTAATCCGCATTACCACATCCCATTCAAGGGGCCTTATGTCTTGGACTATTGTAAGCTTCAGCGTACCTGGGAAATACCACTTTGATTTTGATTTGGTCTTATCCTTGTACATAGGCATCTGCTACTGGCAACTCTCCAAAACAATCCAAAAACAAGTAGAGTTTTTTGCATTACAGATAGCAAGAAATTTCATAGGTGCTTGTCCTGCAGTAGGATCCTTAAGACTAAACAAACACTCGTGCCACTTAGCATCACTTTACATATAGTCAGTCAGGAAGTTTTCCTATCGACTGCAAAGATTACCAAATGGTAGGCCCAGGCTGATCTGTTTCTTTCAGCATAACATACCATTTCCTTTAAAATCAAACCCACATAAATATAGAAAGTTTGGTTTGTGTTTTGTGGACTCAAAAAATATTGCATTGACACAGAAATTTTCCACTCTGCAGAAAAATTCCACTCAAAATATCCTCCCTGTCCTGAAGGACTTCCAGCCTTTAACTCTTTAGCTCTTCAGATATGGGGGTCTGTGTGCGCTGACATGTTTACTCTAGGTTGATATCAAGCAAACAGAAACTGTGACAAATGAGGTTCATTTTTAAGAAGCCCATCATAAAAATGTAGATCAAGAAAAAAAATATTCTAAGTCTCTCCAGCTAAGGTCAGAAACACAGTAAAATGGGGTTTTGAAGAGCAAAGTGAAAGCAAAAAAGAAAACGAGGAGAAGAGAGGAGAGGAGAGTGAAGGGAAGGAAAAGAGTTCAGACGAGGTTAGACATGTGCAAAAAAAAAGAACCAATACATTAAGAATGTGATGTGCCAAAAAAACCCGCCAACACATGAAGAAAAGGCCAGTGGCCTTGCCGATAGACTGATGGTTTTGCAGGGCAGAGGTGGGACTATGTTACACTTCATAGCCCTGACTTGACCTAGGCTGACTGACAGTCTTGCTTTCCAATTTCCCAACCATTAAGGATTTAATTTGGTTCATACTGCCTCTATTCTCTCCTGAATGTTCATTTCCTCCTATTTAGAAAAAGCCATATATCCTGCAAGGGCATAATGAAAAAGTCTGTGTGCAATTTTTGTTTAAAACACAAAGCAATCCAGATTCTGACTGTCCATCTCCTTTTCGTTTCTAATGTGCACAACAGCTGCATCTTTTTTAGCAGTGAACTGACTTTGCCGGACATGAAATAGTTTTGAGTTGTTGAATATAATGTGTCTTCAGTCTGCTAGAAAATGTGCACTGTGTAAGCCAAATGCAATTTGAAAATATTGTGCTTAGATATTTACATTTTTGGTCAAGATGTTTTGATCTATATGTTGTGCTGTGTTGACTTGCAAAGTTTCCAAGCCAGAAGAGGGCTTCACTGTGCTAAAATGTCCTTGATATAATTTGGCTCCTAGATGGTGTTTAAACTTTAGCAAGAACTGTGTAAGGCTAACACTAAGCCCAAATAAGTCTATTTTGTCGAGTTAGATCTATCAAAGGTAACCATTCTCTTTAAAGGCATTAAGGTCTCATGAAAATGTGCTTACTTGTACCAGCTGATATCCATGGATTTTTGTCAGGGTTTGAGAATGCAAACAAGGAAAGCAACACATTGGAATGTATTCGTGGATTTAAATATTTCTATTTTTGTTGTGAAACACAAACATCAGATTTCAGATAAATGGCTATCCTCTGCCATAATCTTCTGAAATGAAATACTCAGATTTAAACTGATATGCACAGTAATAAAACAACCCCAAACATTCACAACAACCAAACAGCAGTGCCTTAAAATCAAATCTGGGGAAAAATTGTGCTGGTATTTTCCAAGTCAGTCATCTTTGGTGTAGCCCTTCTGTGAATTAGGTCAACAAAATTAACACTGACTTCAGTGGAGAAGACCTCTCATTTAGTGCTGAACACTTATAACCCCTGCTGCACATGTGAACACATACTGCCAGTTCCATTTGATCTGAGCGACGGCACACACATCTTGGGCTCCTCCTGCTCAAGTTGGTGGTGCATGTAGCTGTCAGAGTCTTCATCTCCTAGCCTGGCAGTCTGGATTAATTCTTAGAAAGCTACAGGAGAAGAAAGCAGTCCCCAAGATGTGAAGGAAGTTGCAAGGCTCACTGGTATCACCAGGCATTGATTAATGATTTGAAGCACACATGTGCTGTTGTAGGACTTATGGGAGCCAGTCACTTCACACTTCTGAAGAGTTAGTGGCAGTGTTTGTTCGGATTTCGCATACCAGGGAGTTGGCAATATGTTCTCAACTGACTGCCATAGGCGTGTGGTCCCTTCAGCCCTTTATGCAGTAGTTTACACTGCTATAAAGTCATGAAATGTGCATGTAATACAGTAATACCCAGAAGGAAGAACCCACTGCACAAAATACAGTGGAAGTTTAGCAAAACCCTTGCCTTGGCTCTGGTGGCAATTCCGTTGACAACAAAGCCCGTTGTTTTCTGCAAGCGATAAAACCTCATTGCATTCCCTCTCACTGCTTTTCTCTTCAGCTTGCACACAGTTGCAGTTAACTGCGGGGAAACTATCCATTTCTTCCTACCAAGATGTCCCTCTCACGCCGTTTTGGGGAAAACGCAGAAATAATTCTTATTTTGTTTCCAGATCTACCACCCTGTTCTCTAAATCTTCATCTGACCAGCACAATGCAAACTCCCAAGAGACAGACAAGTATTCAGAGTTCCTGCCAAAATCAAGGGCCTTTTCTCCCACAGTTAAATTCCACCTTCCTTGACTAGAAAGGCTATTGGTAGGCTGAGTCCTCGGTCTGCTGGCCCAGGTGAGAAATATTTCAGTTATCCTGAGCTGTGGGACCAGTTGGCAGCTGATGTAGTTGCCCTAATCCCAAACTGGTATCTGCTCTGTGAGGCAGGATCCCCGATTCTGAAAGTTATGTGGGTTATAACACAATCTCTAGGTACCATGTTTCTGGTATGGAGAGCATTCATTTGCTGATTCTGTGGCTAAACTTCTGAGAGAACTTTACAATACAACTGTTCCATCTGGCTGAATGCTTTGCAGTGTGAATAGGCTTGTTCAGAACTGCTCTGATCACTGCTGTGATTCAATGTATTGCCACGGGGTAAAGAGCTTGGCAGGGCACAGTAGACATGCCTTCTATCCCTTGCTGTAGAGAGGAGAGGGGGGCTTGGAAAACATACTTAATTTAAACCCATCTGCACGATAAGTACCTTCTCCGTAAAGCACGTTGACATCTCCTCATGTAAAGTGCTTGGTATTAGTACTATTAAACAAGGCTTAAAGCCTTTGGCTCTTTCCTGTTTCCAGTTGCTTGAGCAGTAATATGTTCATCTGATGAGAAACTCACCTGTGGTTTTCACTGCATGAAACTTATATTAAGTTCTCCTAGGTGGATTCATAGAACATTCCTCATAATCCCCATTTATTTCAAGACATTTTGCTGTTCTGAATAGCACAGTACCTCATAAAGAACATTTCCTTTCATTCAGAAACCATTTGCATTTTATTTGTGCCTCAGAGTAAGAACAATCCAAGCTGATTACAATCCATAGACACTGTACGAATTGAAAAATTAATTGCATCAATCTTTTTGCTGTAGTGGCCTTAACAACTCATTTTCAACTGGTCATTTCTCCACCTGCTCACCAAGGCTCAGGCAGCTGAAGCAAGCGCATCTCTGACACTGAATGAATACCAATGAAGCTAAGGTCACCTAAGTACCGAGTGAGTGGGAGAATAGCACCCAGCAAAAGATGTCAGCATTTCTGACCAGCAGCAATCACTATGTGATACAAACCAAGTAAGTAACTGGAACACAAACCTTAGTGAACGCATATTGACACACACGCACACACAGAAGAAAAGTTGCAAGGGGAAGAAAGGATGTGTCTAAGTCAGAGCAGCAAACAAAGGTTGTTCTGGCTCCTTTCATCAGAGCTGTCATTCGGCAAGCATTGTCAGCAGTCATAAATCACTATTTGCATGCTAGCTCCAATGTTAGCAATTTGTTCTGCCACGTAAAGCACTCTTGCAGAATGTGTATTTATCAAGACATGGTTTCTGCTTTTTACAATCAAAGCCGCTAAAATACAAAGCAAAAGCAACCATTAAAAATCAATACTTTTTTGTATGAAGCAAGAAAACAGAAAAGGGGGGGGGCGGAGGGGGCAGGGAATGACACCTACTGCCTACCTACATCAATAACCGTGCAAGGGAGTAATTTTCATCCCGTGCCTGCACTGAAAATGTTCTTTGGGTGCAATTCAGTGGTGAGCCATATCTGAAGGCATTTGATGTGCAGTGAAAGTTAAAGTATTCCATGTTGAACTGTGAAAAATTACCAGAACTGGCAAAAGAATGTAATTGCTTGATATTGGTTGAAATGGCTTGAATTTTCCAAATTCTCTTATGACTTGATCAGAGCCCTCAGGTAGGTTTAGGGGATGCCTGAATTTCAGCCATCTTCTAGAGAGCTTAGTCATCATCCATGTAGCTGCCTGGGGAAGTGCCTGTGTTTATATTTCACCAGAACATCAGATTGTGTTAGGGTGAGAAAAGTCCCATATTTCTTCAGTCAGGTTTTCTTTTTCTGTTTAGGTGTACGCACATTCTCCAAAATAAACAAACCTGTGCTTTTGAAGGAGGATATTTTATCTATAGGGGGTCCAACACATAGGAACTTTAAAATAAATGGAACACAACGTTCTTGAGAATATGCTGTAGCTCCCCGTGTAGCAGAAGAATTTAAACTGAATTTTTTTAATTGATTGTAATAATTACTTTTAATTTTCCTCTAGAAAGTGCTTGCTACAGTTCAATAATGGAGGGAGGAAACAGCTGGTCTGCACATTTGTGAGCGAGCAAGCAACATTTCATAGGGTAATATGTTCATTTTCTAAGTGTCCAGAATTACGAATTTATGCCAGGTCAAATTAATGCACATGTTTTCACACAGCACAGTGAAGAAATCCATAAGTAAGCGGTGTTGTATTCAGGGTGCTTGTGAAACATCTGTTCCTGCAGGAATGAGAGAAGAGCCTCTGCGTTATGGAGACGCAGCCTTTTATAACAGAAGTGACAGGTCACATCTAACCCACACCTCAGTATTCCCCCCAGAAACCCAAAACCAACATATAGCTGCTGGCTGTAAAAAATGTGGCTATATCTGGTGCACAAGCCCCAAGTTCCTATCCTTCTCCTACTACAAAGTGCCCTGTAGTGTTCAGTAATATGAATAAAAACTAATTTTCCTTCCTCTGTGTGGTGGTGCAGCAATCCCCCACCACCCCCCGCCCCCGGCAACCCCAGAACCAGCCAACACTGTGTTCTTGCTTGTGCTGCAGGAGTAGCTGGCTGGTGTACAGTGAATCAGGACGACTTGGCGCTCTCCTTGTGTCTGTACAAGAGCAGCGAGTTGGGCCCATCAGGCACCCCTGACCGCACCTGAAACTCCCGATGCCTGCAGTCGCAC